>Ga0256406_1000965_pt1 | contig 48480 bp, 41 predicted proteins | sample RumenRJG_03DNA_FD_185986 | JGI IMG/M metagenome (GOLD analysis project Ga0256406, IMG submission 185986) | Bovine rumen microbial communities from Lethbridge, Alberta, Canada - RJG_03 | ecosystem: Host-associated > Mammals > Digestive system > Stomach > Rumen | place: Canada: Alberta | collected... | reverse complement strand
GGCCTTCCCGTCGCGTCAGTCGATCCGCGCTGTCCGCGCTCCGAGCCATGCCCTCCTGCCCTCCGGGCAGGAGGCTCCGGCTGTCGCCGTATGCGTCTCTCCTGCCGTTCCGGTCCGGCCGCAAGCGGCCTTCCCGTCGCGTCAGTCGATCCGCGCATGGCTCGTAGCTTGTCAGTATTCCGGAGGCAGCTTCGCCAGCTGATCGAAGCTGAAGACCGGCCCGTCCTTGCAGACATACTTGTCGCCGATATTGCAGCGTCCGCACTTGCCGATCCCGCACTTCATCCTCATTTCCATCGTCGTCCACACCTGCGACTCGTTGAATCCCAGCTTCTTCAGTCCCTCGAGCGTGAAATGGATCATGATCGGCGGTCCGCAGATGATCGGCACCAGCGTCGTCGGGAAGTTCAGCTCCGTCACGTAGTTCGGAACGAATCCGACATGGCCGTCCCATCCCTCCTGCTCGCGGTCGATGGTGAGGTACACGTTCGTATTGGGACAGTTCATCCACTCGTCCAGAATCTCCTGGTAATCCACGAGATCGTCCTTCGAACGGGAACCGTAGAGGACGTTGATCTGGCCGTAGTTTTCCCGGTTGTCACGGCAGTAGTTGATGACGCTGCGCAGCGGCGCGAGGCCGATGCCGCCGGCGATGAAGAGCAGGTCCTTGCCGCGGAAGAACGTATCCACGGGGAACCCGTTTCCGTACGGACCGCGGACGCAGATCTCCTGACCTACGTCCATCGCGTGCAGCCAGCTTGTCAGACAGCCGCATTTCTTGATGGAAAACTCCATGTATTCCTCGTTGGTCGGCGAGGACGTAATCGAGAACATGCCTTCGCCGATCCCCGGGATCGAGAGCATCGCGCACTGGCCCGGGATATGCTCGAACAGCTTCTTTCCGTCGGTTCCGACGACCCGGAAGGTCTTGACATCCGGCGTATCTCTCCGGATATCCGTCACGACACCGAGCTGCGGAATCAATTCCTCTCTCTCCATCATCCCTTGTCCACCTCCAGTGTCTTCATCACCTTCACGATATTCATCTGAATCGGGCACTTCCGGAGGCAGCGCCCGCAGCCGACGCAGCTGAAGACGCCGTCATACCGGATCGGATAATACACCAGCTTGTGCATGAAGCGCTGGCGGAACCGTTCCTTCTGGGTCTTGCGGGGCGTGCCGGCCGCCATCATCGTGAAATCGTTGTACATGCAGCTGTCCCAGCAGCGGTACCGCTCGACGCCGTGGCCCGAATCGAAGTCGTTGATGTCGAAGCACTGGCAGGTCGGGCAGACGAAGGTGCAGGCGCCGCAGCCGAGACAGTGGCTCGAGAGCTCGTCCCACTCCGGGGAATTGAAGAGCTCCAGCTCACGCTCCCGGTTGTCAGACGGCTTCAGGCCGGCCAGAGGCAGCCTCGCAAGAATCGCGCGGGCCTTCTCCACCGCCGCACCGACGGCTTCCTCTCCGCCCTCCGTGAGCACATCCTTCGCCTGCGCGGCCAGCTTCTCGCCCTTCTCCGTCATCGGCTCGAGGTAGAAGACGCCGTCCGCGATCCAGGCGCGTGCGTCTCCGTCCGACGGCTTCGCCGCGTCGATTCCGAAGGATCCGCAGAAGCAGGTCTCTCCCGGCCGGGAGCAGGCCAGCGTCACGATCGTGCTGTGCTCTCTTCTCGTCTTGTAGTTGGTATCCACCGGATCCGCGAGGAACACGCGGTCAAGGACGCTGAAGGAACGGACGTCGCAGGCCCGCGCGCCGAAGATCACGAAATCCTCGGATTCCTTCCGCTCGTCGAAGATCTCGATCTTCTTTCCCTCGCGGCGGAACTTCACCAGCGGCTGGATCTGCGGGAAGAAGAAGTCCTTCGCCGAGCGGCGTGTGTTGAGGCGCGTGCTCAGCTTCTTCCCTGCCTCGTAGCGTTCAAAATCCGCCTCTCCCTGAGCATTGTCCACCGGAAGGTAAACCGTCTCATTCCTGCTGAGCGCACCCAGCAGCAGATCCAGCTTCTCAAACGCGATCTGATAGATCATTATTCGGCGCCTCCTTTCTGCACGACGGACGGCTCCGCGTCCTGATCCTGTGTGTAGGCGCACATCGGGCTCATCTGGCCGACCTCCGCGCCGGCCTGGAACTCACCGTAGAGATCGTTGAAATCCTTGATGAACTTCCGGTTGAGCAGATGAAGCGGGATATGCTCGGGGCAGACGCGCGAGCACTCGCCGCAGTCCGTGCAGCGGCCCGCGACGTGGTACGCGCGGATGATATGGAACATATTCTCCTCGAAGGAGTCGCGGGCGCCCCGGTTCTGGACGCCGGATGCCGGATTGTCGAAGACGCACTTCTCGCACGTGCAGGCCGGGCAGACGTTCCGGCAGGCGTTGCAGCGGATGCAGCGTGAGAGCTCCCCGCGCCAGAACTCGAAGCGTTCCTTCGCGCTCATCCTGTCAAGCTTCTCCACGAGGTCGAAACGTCCGGAATCCGGGACCACGTCGCCGTCCTCTCCGATCAGCTCGTCGTAGACCACATGCTTCTTCGATTTGCAGGCGAGGCACTTGTCCAGCATCACCTCGTACGCCGGGACCGTCTCCTCGCCGTAGATCGTCGTGATCTTCAGCGTGCCGTTCTCATTCTCGATATCCGTGATGCCGTCAATGCCGCGGGCACGGAGCTTCTCGATGTCCGCCTTGCCGTAGCTCGGAATCCCGATGACGTAGATGTTCTCCCGGTGAAGCTTGTGCTCGGTCTCGAGCTGGTTGAAGCTGTAGGTATCGCAGGGCTTCAGGAACGCGAGCACCTTCCCTTCCTTCTCCGACTCTTTGATCAGATACTTCGAAAGGTTGTCCGCGCAGAAATCGTTGTAGACAAAATGACTGCGTACATCCTCCGCGCTGGTGAAGACGGCCGGCGTGATATCGTAGACGAACTGGCCTTTCTGCCAGCCGAGCACACGGTTCACGGTTCCGTCCTCGAGCAGCTCGCAGGCGCGTTTGATCAGTTCTGCTTGCATCTTATATCCTCCAGTCTAACGTTCGGACCCAGCCGGGTGATATCTTCCACAAAGCTGTCCATGACGCTCTTGAACCTCGATCCCTCCGCGGCGGAGACCCACTCGACGCGGGTCCGCGCGCTCTCGACTCCGAGATAGTTCAGCATGGAGAAGAGCATCGTCATCCTGCGCCTTGTGTGATAGTTTCCGGTGCTGTAATGGCAGTCGCCCGGGTGGCAGCCGCAGACGATGACGCCGTCGGCGCCGCGCTGGAAGGCGCGCAGGATGAACATCGGATTCACGCGGCAGGAGCAGGGCACGCGGACGATCTTGACGTTGGCCGGATAGCTCAGGCGGTTCGTTCCGGCGAGATCCGCGCCGCCGTAGGAGCACCAGTTGCAGCAGAAGGCGATGATCTTCGGTGAAAATTCCTTCGTTTCATTTACAGACATAACGCATCTACCTCCGCCATGATTTCCTGGTTCGAGAAGCCCTGAAGGTCCATCGCGCCGGACGGGCAGGTCACCGTGCAGGCGCCACAGCCCTGGCAGACGGCCGGGTTCACCGACGCGACGCGGCGCTTTCTGGTGGTGCGGTCCGGCATACGGAAATCTTTCTCAATATACGTGATCGCGCCGTACGGGCAGACCGTCTCGCACTGTGAGCAGCCGTTGCACATCATCTCATCCGGACGGGCGACGCACGGGTTGCCGACCAGCTCGTTCTTCGTCAGAAGTCCGATCACCTTGGCCGCCGCCGCGCCTGCCTGACCGACCGTCTCCGGAATATCCTTCGGTCCCTGACAGAATCCGCTGAGGAAGACGCCGGCCGTCGGGGACTCCACAGGGCGGAGCTTCGCGTGCGCCTCGGTGAAGAAGTCGTTCGTGTCCATCGAGGCCGTCAGCATCGTCGCGATATGACGCGCGCTGCGGCTGGGTTCGAGCGCCGCAGCCAGAACGACCATGTCCGCGTTGATGTGAAGCTGCTCATTGAGCAGCAGGTCGGACGCCTGAACCTCCAGTTTTCCGGTCGCCCGGTTCGGGGTGACCTTGCCGACCGCGCCCTTGATGTAATGCACGTTGTACTGCTCCACCGCCCGGCGATAGAACTCGTCGAAGAGCTTGCCCGGCGTGCGGACGTCGATGTAGAAGACGTAGATGTCGGTATCCGGATAATGATCCTTCGTCAGGATCGCGTGCTTCGCCGTGTACATGCAGCAGACCTTTGAGCAGTAGGTCTTGCCGCCGTGGCAGCTGTTCTCCGTTTCTCTCGAGCCGACGCACTGGACAAAGACGATCGTCTTCGGCTCCTTCCCGTCGGAAGGCCGGACCAGATGGCCGCCGGTCGGGCCGGCCGCGCTCATCAGACGCTCGTATTCAAGGGAGGTGACCACATCCGGGCTCTGGGAATACGCGTACTCATCAAAGCGGTCGACGCCGATCATCTCATAGCCGGTAGCCGCGACGATCGCGCCGTATTCCACGTCGATGAGCGCGTCCTTCGCCTCGTAGTTGATGGCGCCGGCGCCGCAGACCTTGGAGCAGACGCCGCATTTCCCGGTGTTCAGCCTGATGCAGTACCGTGGATCAATGGTCGCCACCTTGGGCACCGCCTGCGCGAACGGGATGTAGATCGCGCGCCGGTTGTTCAAGTTGAAATTCCACTCGTCGGGCACCTTCTTCATCGGGCATTTCTCGGTGCACTCGCCGCAGCCGGTGCATTTCGTCTCGTCGACATAGCGGGCCTTGCGCCGGATCGTGACGGTGAACTGACCGACAAAGCCCTTCACCGCCTCCACCTCGGAGTAGCTGTAGATGTGGATCCGCTCGTTCTGGCCGACCTCCACCATCTTCGGGGTGACGATGCAGGAGGAGCAGTCCAGCGTCGGGAAGGTCTTGTCCAGCTGGGCCATCTTGCCGCCGATGGTCGGCTTCGACTCCACGATATCGACGTCGAATCCGGCCTCCGCGATATCGAGAGCCGTCTGCATACCCGCGATGCCGCCGCCGATCACCAGCGCCCGCTTCGTGACAGGCGTGGAGCCCGCGGTCAGCGGGCTGTCCAGCGTCGCCTTTGCCACAGCCGCCTTCATCAGCGCGATCGCCTTCTGCGTCCCCACCGCCTTGTCTTTGTGGACCCAGGAGCACTGCTCACGGATGTTGGCCACCTCGAGCATATATGGGTTCATGCCCACGGACTGGACTGCCTTGCGGAATGTATTTTCATGCATTCTCGGGGAGCAGGTGCACATCACGACGTTGGTCAGCTGATACTTCTTCACTGATTCCTTCACCAGCTCCTGGCCGGCTTCGGAGCACATATACTGGTAGTCAGCGGAGAAAACCACGCCCGGTACGGATCTCGCCGCCTCGGCCACCGCCTTGACATCCACGGTCGCCGCGATATTGCTGCCGCACCAGCACACAAATACGCCAATTCTCTGCATTTGATTTCTCCTTTATTTCGTGAACTTGCGGTATGCGCTGACCAGTGCCTGCTGCGGAAGGTCCGGATCAAGCAGCGCAGGGATGTCGTCGGGTGTCAGATGGTTCGCGCCCTGACGGCGGACCATCGCCAGACGGACCGCTTCGATGAGCTTTGCCGGCTGAACCTGCCGCGGGCAGCGCTCGATGCAGGCCATGCAGGACATGCAGCGGTAGACGCTTTCGCTTGCCATCAGCTTGTCGAACTCTCCCTTTTCCACCATCATCACGAACTGATGCGGATGGTATTCCATATTGTCATACGACGGGCAGGTCGCGGAGCAGCGTCCGCAGCGCATGCATTTAAGCGGATTCGCGCCGCTGATGGCTTCGATCTCTTCCTTCGTCACTTCATACTCAGAGGCCATTCACGCACCCTCCTTTCCCGCTCTTACGCCCGGACAGACCGCATCGGCGGCGTCCGCGCCGGCCGGCGTCTCCGCGGGATCCTTGACGCCAAGCGCCTCAGCCAGCAGTTCGGTGAAGTATCGGGTCTCCACTCCGCTGCCCTCCGCGTGCTTCCGCAGATTGTAGTAGCACAGCGGGCAGGCCGTGATCAGCGTCTCGCAGCCCTGATCCTTCGCGTTGGCGAGGATCGCCTTCACCCGCTTCTCCGGAATCGTCCGGTCCTCCAGCACGAGGTAGCCGCCGCAGCATTCGTTCCGCTGGGCGTAGACGACCGGTTCCGCGCCGATCGCACGGATAAAATCCTCCATGATCGTCGGATTCTCCGGATTGTCCATCGCCATCACGTTGCCGGGACGGAGCAGCAGGCAGCCGTAGTAGGCGCCGATCTTCTTTCCCGTGAACGGATGCTTCACCGCCTTCTTCACCTGATCGTAGCCGATCTCGTCGCGGAGCAGCTCCAGATAGTGGATTTCCTTCGTCTCCCCGTGATAGCTGATGCCGTCGGCCTTCAGATAGTTGTTGGCGCGCTCCGAGACGTACTCGTCCGCCGCCATATCGTGATTGACCTGCTTGATGACGTTGTGGCAGGCGGAGCAGAGCGTGACCAGCGTCCGGTTCTCCTCTCCGGCCTTCGCCAGCGCCCGGACCGAGCTCAGTTTGATGGCGATCTCGTCATGCGACAGCGGATAGACACCGCCGCAGCACTGCCACTCGGGGATCTCCTCCAGCGTCGCGCCGAGCACCTCGGCGGCGCGTCTTCCGTACTCGTCAAGATCGCGCGCCTTGTTCTTCAGCGTACAGCCCGGAAAATAACTGTAAACCATTTTGCCGTCCTCTTCCTTTCTTCTCACAGACCCGTCTTCAGTTTGCCATATCCTCCGGATGGAAGACCTCGTCGAACCGCTCCGGCGTCAGGAAGCCGAGCTTCACGCAGGCGTCCTTCAGTGAAATGTTCTCCTCGAAGGCAAGATGCGCCGTCTTCGCCGCCTTCTCATAGCCGATGTAGGGGTTCAGCGCCGTCACCAGCATCAGAGAATTGTAAAGATTGTGATGCATCTTCTCCTCGTTGGCGCGGATTCCCACAACGCAGTTCTTGCGGAAGGATTCCATCGACTCGGACAGAAGCCGCACGGACTGCAGGAAATTGTAGGCGATCACCGGCATGAACACATTGAGCTCGAAATTGCCCTGGGACGCGGCCATGCCGATCGCCGTATCGTTGCCGATGACCTGCACCGCAACCATTGTCACCTGCTCGCACTGGGTCGGATTGACCTTGCCCGGCATGATGGAGGAACCCGGTTCGTTGGCCGGAATCGTGATCTCTCCGAGACCGTCGCGGGGACCGGAGGCCAGCCAGCGGACGTCGTTCGCGATCTTCATCATATCGGCAGCCATCGCCTTCACCGCGCCGTGAGCGAAGACGACCTCGTCCTTCGAGGTCAGCGCGTGGAACTTGTTCTCCGCCGTGCGGAAGGTCTTGCCGGTGAGCGCCGAGACCTTCTCCGCCACCAGCACATCGAAGCCCTTCGGCGCGTTGAGGCCGGTGCCAACCGCCGTGCCGCCCAGCGCCAGCGTCTTCAGCGGCTCCAGCGCGAGACGGACCAGCTCCACGTCCTTCTCAAGGGAACTCCGCCAGCCGGAAATTTCCTGGCAGAATTTGATCGGGACCGCGTCCTGAAGATGAGTGCGCCCGGATTTCACGATCGTCGGATTGGCCGCCTCGAGATCCCTGAACGCAGCGATCAGCCGCTCCGCGGAGGGAATCAGGCTGTCCTCCAGCGCGACCACAGCGGAGATATGCATCGCCGTCGGGAACGTGTCGTTCGAGGACTGACTCATATTGATATCGTCGTTCGGATGGCACAGCCGCTTGCCCGCGATGGCGTTGGCCCGGTTCGCGATCACCTCATTGGTGTTCATGTTCGACTGCGTGCCGGATCCGGTCTGCCAGACAACCAGTGGGAAATTGTCGTTCAGCCGGCCGGAGATCACCTCGTCGCAGGCCGTCGTGACGGCCTCCAGCTTTTCGTCCGTCATCTTCTCCGGCTTCAGCTCATGGTTCGCCTGCGCCGCCGCCTTTTTCAGAATGCCGAAGGCATGCGTGATCTCGCGCGGCATGGTCTCAATCCCGACACCGATCAGGAAATTCTCATGACTGCGCTCGGTCTGCGCGCCCCAGAGTCGGTCCGCGGGCACCCTGACTTCACCCATTGAATCATGCTCAATCCGATATTCCATGTGTATTCTCCTGTATGACTGGAAAAATGGTTGGAGAGGAAACTTGATAGGCGCATCAAAAGATACCTGTGCGGCCTACATAAGCTGATAGTAGCATACAGGTTTACAGTTAAACAATACAAACTAACGGTTTTATCGATATTGCATTATCGATAAAACCGTACTGTTTCAGTCGGGATTATGTTTTTTATCTCGTCATTCCATCCATCCGGACGAGCTGTCCATCTCGTTTCCAAGCCGCAGGTGCTGAGACAGCATCGCCAGCGACGAGGCAAGATCCTCATTCTGGACGAGCACGCCCTCCGGCACCTTGAGCTTCACCAGCGCGAAATTCCAGATTGCCCGGATGCCGCCGTCGACCATCCGGTCGGCCACGTCCTGCGCGGCCTCCGCCGGCACCGTGATGATGCCGATCTGAATATTTCTCCGGAGACAGTAGTCCCTCAGCTTCGCCAGTGACAGGACCTCGACGCCGCTGATCGTCTTGCGGATCACGCTGCGGCGCACGTCAAAGGCGGCGACAATCTGAAAGCCGTAAGCCCCGAATTCCCGGTTTCCGAGCAGCGCCCGCCCGAGCGAGCCCGCGCCCACGAGGACCGCTTCCTTGGTGTGATGATAACCCATGTAGAGCTCGATGTCCTCGATCAGCGTATCCACCTCGAAACCGGCCTTCGGTCGGCCCTGCTTCGAGCTGACCGCCGCGATGTCTTTCCGCACCAGCACGTCGCTCAGCTCCAGCTCCTCCGCGATGGCGGCAGCCGATACGTGGCTCTTCCCTTCCGCCTTCGCGCCCTTCAGATACTGCAGATAATAGGGCATGCGCTGCAGAGCCTGCTTCGTCAGATAGGTGTTTTTCGCTTCCTGCGCGTTTCGTTTCATTGTGCCGTTCCGTCTCCGTTTCCGTTTTGTGCATGTCTTACCATTATAATGCCTGCACGGCCGTTTCGATACCGCAAAATGCGCAGATCGTCCGGAGAAGGAAAAAATCGGCAAAAAAAACGGAGGGATATCGTCCCCTCCGGAATGTTTCCAAATCCGCTTCGTCCGGGTTCCGCGCCGGCCTGCTGTGAGAGCCGGCTGACAGCGGAAGGGCCGTGCCTCCGGTCCGGCGCTTACAGCAACCCGCCCTCGCCCAGACGCGCCAGTTCCTCCGCCTTCACCGGATCGTCCGCCAGAAGACGCGGCAGCACCAGGTCGAAAATCGTCCGCTTCGCGTACATCACGCAGCCCGGAAGCCCCACCACCGGAATCCGGCGCTTGGTTCCGTCCGCGTCCGTTCTGTGAAGATACGCAAGCATAAACATCGCGCCCGGAAGCACCGGCGCGCCGTAGCTGATCACTTCCGCTCCGGTCTCCCGGATCGCGAGCGGCGTCCGGTCGTCCGGATCCACGCTCATCCCGCCGGTCACGCAGATCAGCTCCGCGCCCCGGTCAGCCTCCTCCAGAATGGTCCGGGTCGTCACGGCCGCGTTGTCGTCCAGAATCCGGTGATCGGCCACTTCCGCCCCGAGCTCCGTCAGCTTGTCCGCCACCACAGGCGTGAAGGTGTCCTGAATCCGTCCCTTGAAGATCTCGCTGCCTGTCGCGAGAATCGCGCACCTCTTCGGCTTCAGCGGCAGCAGAGAGAGAAGCGGACCGGGTCCGGCTGCCTCCTCGACCCGTTTCATCTTCTCCTTGCTGATGACCAGCGGGATCACCCGCATGCCGGCGAAAACCTGCTCCTTCCGGACAAGCGTATCGCCCCGCTTCGTCGCGATCATCACCTCGCCCACTGAATTGACCGCGACGAGCCGCTCGTGATCGACCTTGAGCACGCCCGGGCACTCGGCCAGCAGACTGATCTTGCCCTCCTTCGGCTCCGTAGCCCGCATATGCTCATTCTGGCAGAGGCGGCGCAGGATCTCGGCGCCCTCGTTCTCATGGAGCATCGAATCGTCCTTTTCCCAGACGTAGATGTGCTCCTTCCCGATGCTGAGAAGCACCGGAATATCTTCCTTCGTGATCACATGACCTTTGCGGAACACGGCGTCCTTCGTGACGCCGCGGATAATCTGCGTCATGTCGTGGCAGAGCACCTGCCCCACCGCGTCCTCGGTTCTGACCAGCTTCATCATGTTTCCTCCTTTTATTGAGAATGCATCCGTCCGTGCTCACTCCCGGAGTGGCTCCCGCCGCCGGACAGCAGGGCCGGGCTGCGGCGTCCATTCCCGCCAGCAGATCTCAGCTGCGGAGCAGCATCACCGCGTTCTCCGGCAGCGCGAGCCGCTCCGGAATCCGCACGGACGGCATCTCTCCCTTCGATATCTTCCACTGCATCATGTCCGCGCCCTCCGCGCACCGGAAAAACACGGTCCACTCGAACGGATCCTCCCGGGGAACTGCGGAGAGCACCGGCAGCGGCGTCCCGCCGTCCTTATCCACGGCGGAAAAGCTGTGCGCGCGAATGCCCACCGCCGTCACGTCCTCCGGAATGTCCCGACTGAGTGTGATCGTGATCCCGTAGGAAGGAATGTAGAGACGGTGTCTGTCGATCCGGACGGCGTCCGCCACATTCTTGCATCCGGACAGAATCGCGGCCTCCTTTGTCTCCGGGTTCGTGAAGAAGTCCCGCACAGGCTCGATCACCTCCACATGTCCCCGGTGCAGGCAGCAGACCGTGTCGCAGAGATGGAAGACCTCGTCCCGGTCGTGGGAGACGAAAACGGCCGGCCGGTGCATGTCCCGAAGAACGCTTCTCATCTCCTGCTCCAGCTGCCAGCGGAGATGGGTGTCGAGGGCCGAAAACGGTTCGTCCAGCAGGATCACATCCGGGTCCTGCGCCACCAGACGCGCCATCGCCACCCGCTGTTTCTGTCCGCCCGAGAGACGCGCGGGGTACTCCTCCTGAAGCTCGTCAATATGGAACTGCCGGAGGATCGACTCAAGCCGGTCCTCATCCACGTATCTCTCCCTGCGGCGGACCCCGGAGAGCAGACGGCTCCGCCTCCCTCTGCCGTCCGCGCTCTTTCCGTCCGGACCGGAGAATCCGTCTTTCTTCCGCATCGGCATGCCCGCCATCACGTTCTGGCGGACGGTCATGTTGGGAAACAGCGCGTAATCCTGGAACATATACCCCACGCGCCGTTTCTGGGGCGGGAGGCAGATTCCCCGCTCCGAATCAAAGAGCACTCGCCCGCCGAGCTCGATTCTTCCCTCGTCGGGGCGCTCGATGCCGGCGATGCACTTGAGCGTCATGGATTTTCCACTGCCGGACGCGCCGAGGAGGGCGAACACGCCCTCCCCGGTTTGAAATGAGACATCCAGTGCAAACTGCGCCAGCTGTTTCCTGATTCTGACCTCCATCACATATCTCCGTCGTTCCGTGCGGCCCGTCTTTTTCAGCGGCCCGCTCTTCCGGCCGGCCTCCCATGCCGTTTTCCGCTCATCGTCGCCAGATTCATCAGCACCACGATCACGAAGGCGATCACCAGAATCACCGCGACCCAGAATCCCGCCGTCGCGTAATCGCCGTCCTGTATCACCATCGCGATCTTCTGAGAGATGGTTCCCGTCCGTCCCGGAATGTTCCCGGCCAGCATGGAGGTCGCGCCGTACTCACCCAGTGCTCTCGCGAAGGTTAAGATCGTTCCCGACAGCACGCCCGGAGAGGCCGCCGGCATCACGACGCGCCAGAAGATCGTTGTCTCCGACATCCCCAGCGTCCGGGCGGCGTAGATCAGGCTGCTGTCCACCTGCTCAAACGCAGCCCGCGCGTTCCGGTACATCAGCGGAAACGCGATCACCGTCGCCGCGAGGACGCATCCCAGCCATGTCTGGACCACCCGGATGCCGAACGTATGCATCAGCTTGGCGCCCACTGGCCTCCGGAGCGAAAAAATCAGCAGCAGGATGAACCCGGCCACCGTCGGCGGCAGCACCAGCGGCAGCGTCAGAAGTCCGTCTGCCACGGCCCGAACGCCGGGCGAAGCCTTCACCACCTTCGCCGCCGCGAAGATCCCCAGAAAGAAGGCGGCCACCGTGGCGACGACTCCTGTCTTCAGCGAGATCAGAAGCGGACTCCAGTCCGTCTCCGCGAGAAACTTCAGGAACGTCTGCATCATTTATTCCCCATCAGTATGATCCCGGAAAGCAGCGCCTGTGCGGCCAATGCTGCCGGCATCACCGCTTCCCGGCCTGCCCGCCGCAGGCGGCCTATGAAGGACGCGTACGGTCCGGACTTCATCAGAGATTCGTATCAAAGCCGTACGAATCAAAGATTGTCTGTGCCTCCGCAGAGCAGAGGAATTGCACGAAATCCTGCGCAGCCGTCTTCTCCGCGTCGTCCGCCTCCGGGTTTTTCACCTGGGCCGCCGGATAGATGACGTCACCTGTTAGATCATACGGCACTTTCTCCAGAATCTCAAGCTTATCCCCGAGCCCGTGAAGATCCGAGACATACACCGTTCCGACCTCATCGGAGCCTTCGGAGACCGCGGCCGTCACGGCGCCGACATTTGCGCACTCATTGATTGTCACACCGCCAAGGGCTTCCGAAATCTCCGCCGTCGTGATCCTGGAGGCATCCTCCGCTTTCCTGAGAATGCCGAGATTCACCAGCGCCTCCCGCGTGTATTTCCCGACCGGAACCGATCCGTCCGCGATCGCGAGAGACGAAGCATCTCCCAGATTTTCAAGCCCGGTGACCTTCGTACCGCTGCCAGGATACGTCACGACACATACCTGGTTATTCACAACGTCAGCTCTTGTATTCTTCTCGATCATGCCTTTGTCAGACAGCTCGTCCATCTGTTTCTGCGCCGCCGAAAAGAACACGTCGCAGGGCGCGCCTTCCTCGATCTGCGTCATCAGCGTGCCGGAGCTGTCATAGCTTCCAACTACCTTCACATCCGGCTGGAACGCATTATACTTTACGATCAGCTCTTCCATCACCTGATTCAGCGACTTGGCCGCGAACAGCGTGATACTGGCGGAGGACAGCTTCTCCCCGCTGTAGGCAGGCCGCTCGGCAACGCTCTCCGCGCCGCTTGCCGCACGACTCTCCGACGTACTGGAAGCGGCCGCGGCAGGAACCGCGAGAAATCCTGCCGCCATCGTGCATACCGCGCATAATGCCACCATTTTTTTCATCATGACATTTCCTCCTTCCTGTCCGACGGAAAATTCTTTTTCTCCGCCGTTCTCTCCCAGAAGCTTTTTCGCGCCGTGGGATGGATGTTTCGCTTCATCCCGCTCACGTACGGCCCGTCTTGTTACGATCCGGATTCTCTCGTGATTCCCAGTATACCGGTTTCCGAACCGAGTGTCAAACAAATAGCACTCGATAGGAAATAAAAGCCCCGGGGACAGAACACTGTCCCCGGGTGCCATGAAAAGTAATGATTCTTCATTACTCGATGATCGTCGCGACACGGCCCGAACCAACCGTACGGCCGCCTTCACGGATCGCGAAAGTAAGGCCCTGCTCCATCGCGATCGGGTGAATCAGTTCGATCGTCATCTCGACGTTATCGCCCGGCATGCACATCTCGGTTCCTTCCGGAAGAGAGATCACACCCGTGACATCCGTTGTTCTGAAGTAGAACTGCGGACGATAGTTGTTGAAGAACGGGGTATGACGGCCGCCTTCATCCTTCGTCAGAACGTACACCTGAGCGGTGAACTTGTGATGGCAGGTAACCGTACCCGGCTTTGCGACGACCTGGCCACGGACAATGCCCGTACGGTCGATACCACGAAGAAGGATACCGATGTTGTCGCCCGCCTCAGCGAAGTCAAGGATCTTGTGGAACATCTCGATGCCAGTCGCAACGGAAGTGGACTTCGCATCCTTGACGCCGAGGATCTCAACCGGATCGTTCAGCTTCAGCGTACCACGCTCGACACGGCCGGTCGCAACCGTACCACGGCCGGAGATCGTGAAGACGTCCTCAACCGGCATCAGGAACGGCTTGTCGTTGTCACGGACCGGTTCAGGGATCCAGGTATCGACAGCGTCCATCAGCTTCATGATGGCATCGCCCCACTTGCCGTCCGGATCGTTCAGAGCCTGAAGAGCGGAGCCGCGGATGATCGGGGTATCCTCCTCGAAATCATACTCGGTCAGAAGCTCGGTGACTTCCATCTCGACCAGCTCAAGGAGCTCGTCATCGTCGACCATATCGCACTTGTTAAGGAAGACGACCATTCTCGGCACACCGACCTGACGGGCCAGAAGGACGTGCTCCTTTGTCTGGGCCATAACACCGTCGGTAGCCGCGACGACGAGGATCGCGCCGTCCATCTGAGCTGCGCCGGTGATCATGTTCTTGACGTAGTCAGCATGCCCCGGGCAGTCGACATGTGCGTAATGTCTCTTCTCGGTCTCATACTCAACGTGTGCTGTATTGATCGTAATACCACGCTCTCTCTCTTCCGGAGCCTTATCGATATTACCGAATTCGACGAACTGGTTACCCGGGCACGGAACTCTCCTTGCGAGAACTTCTGTGATGGCTGCGGTCAGGGTTGTCTTGCCGTGATCGACGTGGCCGATCGTACCGATGTTGACATGCGGCTTGGTTCTCTCAAAATGCTGCTTTCCCATTTTAGAAATTCCTCCTTGATGAATACTTAAAACAGGCAGAATAACCTTTCTGTTTTCTAAGGTTCACTATCTTGTATTATATTTCAAAGCCCGCTCATTTGCAAGCAAATTCAGGAAGCGCGCCGCCGCGGCATGCATGTCCCGTGACATGCACCCGGCGGCCGCCTCCTCCCGGCATCACAGCTGGTTGTCAGTTCTCTTTGCTGTTGAGAATCTTCGCGGCCACATTCTTCGGGACCGGCTCATAGCGCTCGAAGAACATCGAATAGTTGCCGCGGCCCTGCGTGCGGGAACGAAGATCCGTCGCGTAGCCGAACATCTCGGAAAGCGGGACGAAGCCATTGACCTGCTTGCCTCCGCCGATATCCTCCATGCTCTCGATGCGTCCGCGGCGGGAGTTGATGTCGCCGATGACATCGCCCATGTATTCCTCGGGCATCGTGACCTCAACCTTCATGATCGGCTCGAGAAGGATCGGATCCGCCTTGGCCATCGCTTCCTTGAAGCACATCGATCCCGCGACATGGAACGCCATCTCGGAGGAGTCGACCTCGTGATACGAACCGTCGTATACGTTCGCGTGGATGCCGACAACCGGATAGCCGCCCAGCGTACCGGACTTCATCGCTTCCTGAATACCGTCGTCGATCGCAGGGATGTATTCCTTCGGGATCGCGCCGCCGACGACCGTGCTCTCGAACTCGTAAAGATTCTCGCCATTCGGATCCATCGGAGTGAAGATGCACTTGCAGTGACCGTACTGGCCGTGGCCGCCGGACTGCTTCGCGTACTTGTACTCCTGCTGCACCTCGTGGCCGAATGTCTCCTTGTAGGAAACCTGCGGCGCGCCGACGTTCGCCTCCACATGGAACTCGCGGAGCAGACGGTCGACGATGATTTCCAGATGCAGCTCGCCCATGCCGGCGATGATGGTCTGTCCGGTCTCAGGATCCGTATGCTGCTTGAAGGTCGGATCCTCCTCGGCCAGTTTGCTCAGCGCGACGCCCAGCTTCTCCTGGCCGGCCTTGGTCTTCGGCTCGATCGCCAGCTCGATGACCGGCTCCGGGAACTCCATGGACTCCAGAATGATCGGGTGCTGCTCGTCGCAGAGCGTATCGCCCGTTCCGGTGAACTTGAGGCCGATAGCCGCCGCAATGTCGCCGGAATACACCTTGTCCAGCTCCATCCGCTTGTTGGCGTGCATCTGAAGGATACGCGCGACACGCTCCTTCTTCTGCTTCGAGGAATTGTAGACGTAGGAACCGGAGTTGAGCGTACCGGAGTAAACCCTGAAGTACGCCAGCTTGCCGACGAACGGATCCGTCATGATCTTGAACGCCAGCGCCGAGAACGGTTCCTCATCGGAGGAATCGCGGTGATCCGGCTCGCCGTCCGGCGTCGTGCCTTCGACCGGCGGGATATCCAGCGGGCTCGGCATATACTCGATTACCGCGTCGAGCATCTTCTGGATGCCCTTGTTGCGGTAAGCCGTGCCGCAGGTCACCGGGATGGCCGTACCTTCGCAGCAGCCCTTGCGGAGCACCTTCTTCAGGTCCTCCTGAGACGGCTCCTCGCCGTCCAGGTACTGCATCATCAGGTCCTCATCGAGGTCGCAGAGCTGCTCCACCATCTTGGTGTGCCACTCCTCGCACTGATCCTTCATGTCGTCCGGGATATCCGTGACCTCGATCTTCGTACCCTTCTCGTCCTCATAGAGGTACGCCTTCATCTCCATCAGGTCGACAATACCCTGGAAGGTGTCTTCCTTGCCGATCGGGAGCTGAATGCAGACCGGGTTCTTGCCCAGACGGGTCTTGATCTGTTCGACGCAGCCGTAGAAGTCAGCGCCGACGACGTCCATCTTGTTGACGAAAGCCATACGCGGAACATTGTACTTATCCGCCTGATGCCAGACATTCTCCGACTGCGGCTCGACACCGCCCTTGGCCGCGAAGACACCGACCGCGCCATCCAGCACACGGAGCGAACGCTCGACCTCAACCGTGAAGTCTACATGCCCCGGCGTATCGATGATGTTGATGCGGTGCTCCAGCGCGCCCGGCGCGGGCTTGGTTTCTTTTTCCAGAGTCCAGTGGCACGTGGTGGCAGCGGACGTGATCGTGATGCCGCGCTCCTGCTCCTCGACCATCCAGTCCATGGTAGCGGTACCGTCATGAGTCTCGCCGATCTTGTAGTTGACGCCGGTGTAGTAAAGAATCCGCTCGGTCAGTGTCGTCTTGCCGGCATCGATATGAGCCATGATACCGATATTTCTGGTCCTCTCAAGAGGATACTCTCTTCCAGAAGCAGCCATTGAATCTCCTTCCTATCAGAATCTGTAATGGGAGAAGGCCTTGTTGGCTTCTGCCATTCTGTGCATTTCTTCTTTTCTCTTCACGGACGCGCCCGTGTTGTTGATGGCGTCCATAATCTCGTTGGCGAGACGGTCCTCCATTCTCTTCTCGGACCTCTTGCGCGAGAAGTCGGTCAGCCAGCGAAGGCCGAGCGCCTGTCTTCTCTCCGGACGAACCTCGACCGGAACCTGATAGGTCGCGCCGCCGATTCGTCTCGCCTTGACTTCAAGCTGCGGCATGATGTTGTTCATCGCTTCCTCGAACGCGTCGACCGCCGGCTTGCCCGTCTTTTCTTCCACCTGAGCGAATGCGCCGTAGACAATCTTCTGCGCAACGCCCTTCTTGCCGTCCAGCATAATCTGATTGATCAGCTTTGTGACCAGTCTGCTGTTGTAAATCGGATCTGCTAAGACTTCTCTCTTCTGAGTATGTCCTTTACGTGGCACGTTACTTCCCTCCTAAATCATCAAGATTTCATCACAGGTACTCACATACTGTATGTGTTCGCACGGACGTAATCCTTATATCCCACAGCCGAAAAAGGGAATCCGGAATACCGTACTTGCTACACTGCAATGCTTCTTACTTTATTTGCTCTTCCGCCTTACTTGCCCGCCTTCGGTTTCTTCGCGCCGTACTTGGAACGCGCCTTGCGGCGGTTCGCCACGCCGGCGGTATCCAGCGTGCCGCGGATGATGTGATAACGGGTACCCGGAAGGTCCTTGACACGGCCGCCGCGGATCATGACCACGCTGTGCTCCTGCAGGTTGTGGCCTTCGCCCGGGATGTAGGACGTGACTTCGATTCCGTTGGAAAGACGAACTCTCGCGATCTTACGAAGAGCGGAATTCGGCTTCTTCGGGGTAGCGGTCTTGACGGCGGTGCAGACGCCGCGCTTCTGCGGAGACTTGGCGTCAACGGCTCTGTTCTTCAGCGAGTTGAACGAGCTCTGAAGAGCCGGCGCCTTGGACTTTTTCACAGAAGTCTCTCTTCCTTTTCTGACTAACTGATTGAATGTAGGCATTCCTTGATGTTTCCTCCTTTACAAAGTCCGCATGACCCATGCGGCGGTTCGGCTGTTGTCTTCGTATGAACATGCGTTTTTGCGCATAAAACAACGAGCGTGTCCACGACACGCCCGTTTATTGTACGTCACCCTGTGTCCGGCCGTCAAGCGTTTTTCCCCGGAAGGACCGGCTTTTTGCCTGCCGCATCCGGAGCGGACGCGGCCTCACACCGTTCCGCGCGCCGAGAGCGCCGCCCGGATCGCCGCGGCGGCGGCCTGCACCGATCCCTGCACCATCGCGGAGCGTCCGCCGCCGCGGGCGCCGAATTCGCGGCGCAGGACGGACGCAGCTTCGCGCGCGTCCGCCCCGTCCGAAGCGATCACAAACTGATAGCCGGTCTCGTCCGTCCCGGTGAAGATTCCGGCGTATCCGGCGTGCCGCTTCGCCAGATCCGTCACCGCCTCCCGGGCCGCCCGGGGATCCGTATCCGGGAAGAAGAGAAGCACGTCGGCGGCTCCGGGATCGGCGTCCTCCACGGCGCGGGCCAGCGCGGCGCGCGACATCTCCAGAAGATCGGCATGCGTTTTCCGGAGCTCCTCCTTCATCTTCCTCACCTGCGCTCCGATCTGATCAGGCGACGTGGTGAGGTACCGGGCCGTCCCGGTCACGATCGCGTGCTCCGTCCTGAAAAGCGCCATCGCCCGGCTTCCGCAGAGGATCCGGACCCGGACGCCGCCCTTGTAATGTTCGAGATCCGTCACCTTGATGAGGCCGATCTCGCCCGTCCGTCTCACATGCGGCGCACAGCAGGCGCATCGGTCATAGCCCGGAAACTCGACGATCCGGACCGTCCCCTCCAGATCCAGCTTGCTCCGGTAATCCAGATCCGCCCGTTCCTCCTTCGTGGTGAAGAAAATCTTCGTCTCGATGTTCTTTGTCACCGCCTCGTTGGCGAGCTCCTCGATCCGCTCCATCTCTTCCGGCTCGATCACGCCGCTGAAATCAAGCGTCACCTCCCGGGCGCTCAGGTGAAATCCCACATTGTCAAAGCCCAGCTCCCGGTGCACCAGTCCCGATATCAGATGCTCGCCCGAATGCTGCTGCATGTTCGAAAACCGGTTCGCCCAGTCGATCCGTCCCTCCACCTCCGCGCCGGCCGGAAAAGACGCGGCCGTTTCTTCCGGCGAGGCGTCCACGGTGTGGATGATCTCTCCGCCTCGGATCTGAACGTCAGTTACCTGAAACCCGCCCAGCACGCCCCGGTCCGGGGACTGTCCCCCCTCCTCCGGGAAGAAGAGCGTCCGGTCCAGCACCACGCCGCTGCCTTCTGTCCGAACCGCCCGGGCCGTAAAGTCCGTCCTGTAGGCGTCCCGGTCATACAGTTTTTCCGTCGTCACCTCTGCCGCATCCTGCATCGCTTCAATCCTCCCTGTCCGGACGGTGCAGCCCGCCGGACCGTGTCATCCATCCGGCGGCAAAGCCCTCCCCCGTCCGTGCCGCGTTTTTCTTTTAATCCTTTCACCTGTCCTGCAGCTTCTTCATCTCGTCCGTTCGGCGATCTGCCCGCTCCTGTATGCCTCCAGCAGCATTTCCAGCTCACGAATCCGTTCACGGATTCCGCTGCCGAGATCCGTATCGGCGATCCGAAGTCTCGTCGTGTACTGCTCCACCATCACCCGGTCGGAATGAATATCCGTCCCGAACCGGATCGCGTCCTCCGTGGACGTAAACGGCTCGTGCGCCACCAGACGGACGCCCCAGGAGTTGAAGATCAGCGTATAGCCGGCGATCCCCGTCTCGCTCTGATAGGCCCGCGAAAACCCTCCGTCGATCACCAGCAGTTTCCCGCCGCAGTGGATCGGCGACTCGCCCTTCTTCACCGGCACATGGCCGTTGATGATGTGGCTGTGCTCACCGCCGAGACCGAATTCCGTGAGAATCCGGTTCACGGTATCCTCATCATCCAGCAGATCGTAGTAGGCGTTCTTCTTCTCTTCGTGCGTCTCCTTCTCCGCCAGAAAATACCGCTCGAAGGTCGCCATCCTGTCTTTTCCGAAGAGCGGCGAGTCCTTGCTGCACCAGATCCACCAGAGGATGTCGCGGCCCTCGTCCCGGCGATACGGATCCGTCGAGTAAAAGGCGCGCCGCACCAGCTCGTCCAGCCGGTCGTAGAGCGCCTTGCCCCGGCACGTTTTCCCGTACACGGCCACATCCTTGAAATGGCCTTTTTCATCGAGGGGCATGCAGCCGTGATACAGAAGGTTGCCGTTGAAGACCTTGTAGAAGGAACCGTTGTTGAGCAGGAACTGCATGTGCTGCTGAAGCCTCCGGCAGCCGGTGAACGCGTTCTGAAGCCGCTCCATCACCTGCGCCTCCTCATCGGAAAGCCGGTTCGGATCGTCCGGATCCACCGTGGGGAAATGGCTGTCCAGCAGCCGGTATGTCTTCCCGTCAAGCGCAACCGTTCCGTTCCCGTAGTCGATCTTTTCCATCATGGCCCGGTCTTCCATATGAAGCTCCGGCCGTTTCTTCGCGAACTGTCCCTGAAGCTTGAACTGAATCACCGAAATCGCCTTGTGGATCCGCATGTTGAGCGCCGCATCATCCGGCGCGGACCTCTCCACGGTCCGGATCCGGAAGCAGGTGCACGGATCGTCGGCATAAGCCTTCATCGCGAAGGTCGCGAGCGGAAGCAGATTGATGCCGTAGCCGTCCTCCAGCGTATCCAGATTGCCGTATCGGGCGCAGACCCGCACCACATTGGCGATGCAGCAGAGCTGACCGGCCGCCGCGCCCATCCAGACGATGTCATGGTTGCCCCACTGGACGTCAAGGCTGTGGTACTCCATCAGGCTGTCCATGATGTCGTCCGCGCCGCTGCCCCGGTCATAGATGTCCCCCAGAATATGCAGATGATCCACAGTCAGCTTCGGGATCAGGTCCGCGAGCGCCGCGATCAGCTCATCCGCACGCTGGATCCGGATGATCGTGTTGATGATCTCCTCGTAGTAGGCTTCCTTGTCCGTGATGTCGTCCCGCTCGGTGATCAGCTCCTCAATGACAAATGCGAAGTCCTCTGTCAGATAGCGCCGCAGCTTCCTGCGGGTGTATTTTCCCGCCGTATACCGGCACACCGAAACGAGCCGGTAGAGCATCACCCTGTACCAGTCCTCCATCTGCTCCGGCGTCCGTTTTTTCTTTTCCAGAGCGGTCTTCTCCCTCGGGTAGTAGATCAGCGTGGACAGCTCCCGGATGTCATCCGCCGAGAGTGTTCTCCCGAAGACCTCCGTCACCTTCTTCCGGACTGCGCCGGATCCGTTTCGCAGCACATGAGAAAACGCCTCATACTCACCATGGATGTCCGTGATGAAATGCTCGGTTCCTTTCGGGAGGTTGAGGGTAGAGGACAGGTTGATGATCTCCGTCGCTGTCCGCGCGATCGTCGGATAGAGTTCCGACAGCCGTTCCAGATATCTGCGCTCCATCGTTTCCATAACGCTTTCGTCTCCTTTGGGAATTCAGGTCAATGCACCCGTCGCCGCGGTCTTACGACCGGCGTCTTCCGGAATACATGAACCAGACCAGCAGCAAGGCCAGGATCAGCAGAAGCACCGGAATCACCGGAACGGCTGCTCCGGCTGCGATGCGGACGAGCGACACGACCACAATGACAGCCAGCACGATCACCATGATCAGCCCGATGTCCGGCCGTCCGCTGTCGTCGCGGAACACGCGGTTCCGCTCCGGTTTCGTCCGGCTGTCTGTCTCTTTCCTGCGGTCCGCCGTCTCCGCCCGGCTGCCCGCCGTCTCCGTCCGGCTGTCTTCCGCCTCATGCCGGCTGCCCGCCGTCTCCGTCCGGCTGTCTTCCGCCTCATGCCGGCTGCCCGCCGTCTCCGTCCGGCCTCTTTCCGCCGCTTCCCGCCCGCTGCCGTTCTCCGTCCCGCCCGGGGTCGTATCCGTCAGCGCGTCGCCGGCTCCGCTCTCACCCGGCTGGTTCGCGCCCTGATAGCTGCCCTCTTCGTACGCGTCTCCGTCACTCACCGTGAAATCCGCCTCGCTGTGCGGCGACTCGAGAATGGAGCGGGCAATCAGAACCGGATCGCCCAGCCCGGCTGTGGCTTCCTCCTCCGTCTTGCCGTTCCGGATCTCCGCGTCGATGTACCCTTCATAGTACCGGACCTGGCTCCGGACCGCCGACGGCGGGAGTGACTCCGCCAGCCGGGCGGCCAGACGGTCTGTAAATTCCTGTCTGGTCATACGCATCTCCTTCCATTGAAGTCATATATGGGGATTATAGCACAGCCATACCCGGTTTCCGCGGACAAAATAAGCGCGGCCGCCGGAGAGTCAGACGCGGGCAGACGCGCCCGGATACTCGCATGCGTCCGCTTTGTTTCCCCGGGCTGAAAGAAGCGCGGCCGCCGGAGAGACGATTCCCCGTCAGCCGCGCATTTCGGCATAAAAAAACGGACCCCTGAAAGGGATCCGGTAAAAGCGTGAGCGACAAGATTCGAACTCGCGACCTTCTGGTCCGTAGCCAGACGCTCTATCCAGCTGAGCTACGCTCACACACTGTATTTTCAACAGCAGATTAAATAATACGCCCCGGATCGGCAAATGTCAAGTACCGCGAACCAAATCCGTAAGATTTTTATAAATTCATCCGCGAAGATCTGCGCAGGCCGCTCCCGCAGGCTGCGCCAGGAGTCATTCTCCTGCAAACGGACGCGGGCCGCAGCCGCACACCCGTCTGGTTCCGCAATCGAACCAGGGCCGGGCGGAAGCCCGGCCCGTACCATTCTTTTATCCCGCGCATACCCGGCTTTCCGTCAGCCGGCCGATCCGCTCCGCATCAGTCCTGGAAGAGTGCCGTCGAGTAATACCGGTCTCCGGAATCCGGAAGGATCGCGACGATCGTCTTCCCCTCGAACTCCGGCTTCTTCGCCAGCTCAAGCGCGCCGTAGTACGCCGCGCCGGAGGAAATCCCGACGAGCACGCCTTCCTTGTGGGCGATCAGCTTGGCCGTCGCAAAGGCGTCGTCGTTCGTCACCGTCACCACGCCGTCGTACAGCTTTGTATCCAGCACGTCCGGAACGAAGCCGGCGCCGATACCCTGAATCTTATGCGGTCCGCCGTGGCCCTCGGAGAGCACCGGGGAGGAAGCCGGCTCGAGCGCGTAGATCTTCACGTCCGGTTTCTGCTCTCTCAGATATTTCCCTGTGCCGGTCAGCGTGCCGCCGGTTCCGATACCCGCGATGAACGCGTCCACATTTCTGTCCGTATCCTTCCAGATCTCGGGCCCGGTGGTCTTGTAATGCGCCTGCGGGTTGGCCGGATTGGAGAACTGGCCCGGGATGAAGCTGTCCGGCGTCTCCTCCGCCAGCTCGGAGGCCTTTGCGATCGCGCCTTTCATTCCCCTGGCGCCGTCGGTCAGAACGATCTCCGCGCCGTAGGCCTTCAGAATGTTGCGGCGCTCCACGCTCATCGTCTCCGGCATCGTCAGGATCAGACGGTACCCCTTCGCGGCGGCGATGGACGCAAGTCCGATTCCCGTGTTGCCGGACGTCGGCTCGATGATCACGGACCCGGGCTTCAGTTTGCCCTCCTTCTCAGCGGTCTCGATCATCTCCTTCGCGATCCGGTCCTTGACCGATCCCGCCGGATTGAAGTATTCCAGTTTCGCCAGCACTCTCGCCTTGACGCCCAGTTCCTTCTCGATATTCTTGAACTCCACAAGCGGTGTCCCGCCGATCAGCTCCGCGGCGCTGCCGTAAATCCGTGCCATATGTCTCCTCCTTTTTCCGGGAAATGCATTCCCCCACCTGTCGGTATTCGTCTGTGTGCCGTACGCTCAACCGGGTCTTTGCAGGACGGAACGGCGCGCCGTCTGCATTTCCTTCAATCCCTAGTTGATTTATATGGATTATAGGACGGTCACATTCGTCTGTCAAGCCGTTTTCTTTGGAAATCAGATCACGTAGTCGTCCGCGGCCGCCAGCTGGCGGTTCATCAGATCCTCCAGCGTCACGCTGTCCACATACTGATTGATCACGTCCGACAGCCCCTTCCAGAAACTGATGGTCGGGCACTCGTCGGCCCGCGGACAGTCCACGGTCACACCGTTCTCAAGGCAGACCGTCGGAACCAGCGGACCTTCCACCACCCGCAGAATATCGCCGCAGGTGTACTGGGAAGGCTTTCTCGCGAGCCGGTAGCCGCCGGAAGAGCCTCTGAGGCTGATCACGAACCCGGCCTTCGAGAGCGGCGAGATGATCTGTTCCATGTACTTCAGTGTGATATCCTGACGCTTCGCGATGTCCTTCAACGGAACCAGCCCGCCCGAATTGTGAAACGCCAGATCCAGCATGATGCGAAGCGCATACCGTCCTTTCGTCGAAACTTTCACGTCCGTCCTCCATTCTTCGTATTTCCTATTGGTTTTCTATGATTAGAGAATACACGCAATGTCCGGAAAATGCAAGAGGCAGCCGTCAACCGACGGCTGCCTGAATCAGAACGCCCGACAGGATCGCGATGCCGAGCAGAAGAACGGTGATCCGGATATCCTCTTTTTTGTCTTCATTCACGCGGAACAGGACGATCAGCCCGAGCCCCGCGGCCGAGCAGAGTCCCGCCACCGCGGACCCGAAGCTGATGACGCCGTCGACATAGAGCTGCGTCAGGATCACCGAAGCCGCGCAGTTGGGGATCAGTCCGATCAGCGCCGCCATCACCGGCTGAAAAACCGAATCCGCGAGAAGAATCCGTGAGAGATTCTCCATGCCGATCAGCTCCATCAGAAGATTCAGCGCGAAGGTGAACAGGAAAAGAAACAGCAGCACTTCCCCCGTATGGTGAAGAGCCGGCTTCAGAATCCCGTTCTCCTCCTCGTGGCAGCCGCAGCTCCGGCAGAGATCGCCGATCTCCTTCTCCCGGGAGGGATGGCGCCGTTTCCAGAGCGTCTCGGCCGCCTGCACCAGAAAGCCCGCCGTGACGCCGATCAGAATCTTCGTCAGCAGAAGCCGTCCGATCACACCCGCTCCCGTCCCGCCCGAGAGCAGAATCACCAGCGCTTCGTCGGACGTTGCAAGATAGACGCTGAGCAGCGTCCCCATCGTGATGACGCCGCCCGCGTAGAAATCGGAGGCCATGATGGAAAAGCCGCACTGCGGCACGCAGCCGAGCAGCGCGCCGGCCAGCGGACCGAACCTCCCCGCCTTCGCCAGCATCCGGTTCATTCTGCCGGACGCGTGGTGCTCCAGCGCCTCCAGCAGCAGGAAAGCGATAAATAAAAACGGCAGATCCTTCAGACAGTCTCCGGCCGCGTCAAGCAGTACATCCAGTATCATCCGCGTCATATTCCTCCGTTCGGACAGCCGCGCGGCGCCGGAACACCGGACGCCGCGCGAACCGCAAAAGACTGCCATACTCCATGGAGTATGACAGTCTGATTGTCATTGCATCATATAAGAATCATAGCAGACCTGTCAAGTCTGTCTTCAGTCCATCTCGCGGATGATCTTCCGGACCGGCAGAATGGAACCCGGGCTCATGGAAAGCTCGTCGATTCCCATCTTCACGAAGGTCTCGGTGAGCTCCGGGTCCGCGCCCAGCTCGCCGCAGATCCCGACCCATGTGTTGTGCCGGTGGCCCGCCTCGATCGTCATCTGAATCTCGCGGAGAACGGCCGGATGATGCGGATTGAAGAACCGGTCCAGCTTCTGGTTCTGCCGGTCGATCGCCAGCGTGTACTGCGTGAGATCGTTGGTTCCGATGCTGAAGAAGTCTACCAGCTCCGCGAGCTCGTCGGCGATCATCACCGCCGCCGGCGTCTCCACCATGATTCCCAGCGGCACCTCCTTGAACGGTACGCTCTGGGCCGTCAGCTCCGCCCGGACCTCGGACGCGATCTGCTTCGCCCGCTCCACCTCCCAGACGGAGGTGATCATCGGGAACATGATGTCGAGATTGCCGTAGGCGGACGCCCGGTAGAGCGCACGCAGCTGCGTGCGGAAGATGTCCTCGCGGGTGAGGCAGATCCGGATCGCGCGGTATCCGAGCGCCGGGTTCTCCTCCTTATCGAGATGGAAGTAGTCGATCTGCTTGTCCGCTCCGATGTCCAGTGTCCGGACAACGACCTCCTTGCCGGCCATCATCTCGACCACGGTACGGTACGCCTTGAACTGCTCCTCCTCAGTCGGATAGTCCTTGCTCTGGAGGTAGAGAAACTCTGAGCGGAACAGCCCGATGCCCGCCGCATCGTTGTCGCGGACGAAGTTGAGATCGCCGATACCGCCGATGTTGGCGTAGAGCCTGATCTTCCGCCCCGATTTCGTGACCGTCTCCTTGCCCTTCAGTTCCTTCAGAAGACGGGCCTTCTCGGCCTCCTCCTCTTCCATCCTTCTGTACTTCGCCAGCGTCTCCTCGTCCGGGTCCACATAGATGACGCCCTTCGCGCCGTCCACGATTCCCATCCGGCCGTCCGCGTCCTTCGGAACCGGCGTCTGGCAGAGCGCCGGAATGTTCATCGTCCGGGCAAGAATCGCCGTGTGTGAGTTGGTCGAGCCCTCTCTTGTGACAAAGGCAAGCACCATGGATTTGTCGAGCTGGACGGTCTCCGACGGCGCGAGGTCGTCCGCCACCAGAATCACCTGCTCGCTGAACCGGTTGGCGTCGCCGTCTCCGCCGCTCATATCCCGTATCACCCGGTCCGCCACGTCCTTCACGTCCGTCTGGCGGGCCTGCATGTAGGGATTGTCCTCCATCGCGGCCAGCATCGCCGCCGTGTTGTCCCCGGTGGCCGCCACCGCGTACTCGGCGTTGACGCCCTGCTCCCGGATTATGTTCTCCACCGAGTCGTCGAAGTCGTCGAGGAACATCGCGTGCACCTCGAAGATCTCCGCCTGGGCCTCTCCCACTTCCTTCTCGGCCTTCTCCTTCAGAGCGAGGATCTCGGACTGCGCCTGCTCCTTCGCCCTGTGATACCGTTCAATCTCCGCGTCCGGGTCCTCGATATGCGTCCGGCGGACCACCGTCGACGCCTTTTTCATCTCCGCAATCCGCCCGATCGCCACACCCTTGAAGGATGCCTTTCCTCTGTACATCTCCATATCCGGAATTTCCTCCCTGCCCTCAGCGGCTGATGCTTCAGTGACTGATACTGAAATTCGTCATATCATCCGAGTTTGTAAGCAGCACCACCACGATGTCCGGATGGCCGGCCGCCTTGATCTTCTTCCTGTCAAAGGCGAGCAGCTTCTGTCCCTTCTTCACGGTGTCGCTTTCCCTGACAAACGGGGTGAATCCGTCTCCGTTCATCGCGACCGTATCCACGCCCACATGGATCAGCAGTTCCATATCGCCGGGGCCCGTGATGCCGATGGCGTGCTTCGATTCGGCGACCGTCGAGATCGTCCCGTCGAAGGGCGCGAAGACGGTCTCCTCCGCCGGTTCGATGCCGACGCCGTCGCCCAGAACGCCCGACGCGAAGGTGTCGTCCGGAATCTGGTCCCGGCTGACCACTTTGCCTGCCACCGGAGCCATAACCTCGCCCTCGTCGCATGTCATGATCACATTCGCCGGCGCGGTATCCTTATCCTCCGACGCGGTCATCGCCTTCTTCGGCGCCGCTTCCGTATACGTCGTGAACGTGATCGCGAAGGCGATCGCCGCCGCCGTGAAGATCACGATCGTGTACTGCAGCGGCTGCTCAATGGTCAGATAGCCGGGAATACCCGTCACGCCGTAAGCGGAGGCTCCGATTCCCATGAAGGAAGCGAGCAGCGCGCCCACCGCGCCGCCGACCATACCGCCGACGAACGGCTTGTAGAAGCGGAGGTTGACACCGAAGATCGCCGGCTCCGTGATGCCGAGAGCCGCGGAGAGGGAAGAGGGAACCGCCACCGAGCGGGTCTTCTCGCTCTTCGTCTTGATGGCAACCGCAAGGCAGGCGCCGAACTGGGCGAAATTGGCCGCCGAAGCGATCGGCATCCAGATATTGCCGCCGATCGGCGTCTTCGCCAGCATGCCGGCCTCGATCACGTTGTACATATGATGCAGGCCCATCACCACCGTCACCGGATAGAGGGCGCCCATCGCGCAGGAGCCGATCGGGTTCTGAACGAGCCATTTCGCGCCGCTCAGCACCAGCGTCTCAAGTCCCGAGAAGATCGGGCCGATCACGACGAAGGTCGCGAGCGCGGTGAGGAAAACCGTCGTCAGCGGCGTGACGAAGAGGTCGATCATCTCCGGCACGTGCTTGTGAAGCCACTTCTCCAGCTTGCTCATGAAGAGCACAGCCAGCATGACCGGGATGACGTGCCCCTGGTAACCGAGCTGGTTGACCTGACCGAGCGTATAATTCCCGATCTTAATATGCCCGAACAGATACCATACCTTGTAGCCGTCCGCCGCGTTCCATCCGTTCGTCAGCGACGAATGAACCATCATCAGTCCGATGACCGCGCCGAGGAAGATGTTGCCGCCGAAGACCCGTGCCGCCGAAATCGCGACGATCACCGGCAGATAGGCGAACGCGGTGTTGGAAACCAGATCGAGGAATCCGTACCAGTCCGTGGAGGCGAAGGCCGGATACGCCTTGCCCAGCGCCTCGACGATCCCCATCAGGAGGCCGGAGGCCACGATCGCCGGCAGGATCGGGACGAAGACATCGCCGATCGGCTTCAGCAGCTGCTTCCACAGCGGCTGCTTCGCCGCCGCCGCGGCCTTCACATCATCCTTGGTCGCAGCCGTCATGCCGGTGATGTCGAGGAACTCGTCGTAGACCTTGTTGACGGTGCCGGTTCCGATGATCAGCTGAAGCTGACCGTTGGACTCGAACATGCCTTTCACGCCGTCGATGTTGTCAAGATACTCCTTGTCCACCTTGCTGTTGTCCTTGATCACGAGTCTCAGCCGCGTCGCGCAGTGCGCCGCCTGAGCCACGTTCTCCCTGCCGCCGATATGATCGACGATCTCCTGGGCACATTTGCGGTAATCCAGTGCCATCTCACGTTCTCCCTTCTATAAATGAAACATGATGTTATTGTGAACTCAGATCAGTCCCAGCTGCCGGAAGGCGATGCGCAGTCCGTCCTCCCCGACGGCCGGACAGACAAGATCGCTCGCCGCCTTCAGCTGTTCGCTTCCGTTCGCCATACAGACGCTCGTTCCGACCGTCTCGATCATCCTGAGATCGTTCATGCTGTCGCCGAAGCCGTATGTATCCTCAAGCGGCACGCCGAGATGCCCGCAGATCTGGCGGACGCCCTGTCCCTTGTCATATTTCCGGTTGATCAGCTCGCCGTTCAGACAGCTGTGCGCCCTGACCTCCTGAATCACGAAATCGAAGTCCTTCTCAAGAAGCCTCCTCGGCTCCTCGAGCTGCTCCGGACGAAGGCACATGATCACCACCTTGTACGCCGGCGCGCCGCCGTACTCCTTCATCGGATGGATGTCGAGGGATTTCGACAGCGCCTCGCGCCACCGCTCGATCTCGCTGTTCCCTTCCGGCTGTCCGGCGAGGAAATCGCTCAGGTTCTCGTCGCCGTAGGTGACCTCCTTCGTCTCCAGCGTACAGAAGACGCCGTTCCGGTGCAGCACGTCAAGCGCGAGCGCGGTCTGCTCCTTCGTCATCGGACAGTCGAACAGCACCTCGTCCCCGCAGACCACATAGCCGCCCGCGCCGGCCACCATCCCGTCGAAGCCGTAGGCAAGCAGCGGCTTCAGCATCGCGTAGTTCCGGCCAGTGCAGAGAAAGACCAGATTGCCCTTCTCCTGTGTCCTCCGGATCGCATCCAGCGCGCCCTCCGGCGGCACGTTCTGGCCGGGAAGCGTCAGCGTCCCGTCAATATCGAGAAAAATCAGCTTTCTCTCCCCCATCATTTCTCCTTCTTCCGATCCAGCTTCGGCGCCTTCTTCGGCGCGGACGGCTTTGTCTTAAAAGACGTCAGAAGCCACGCGAAGCTGTACGCCGGAATCCCAACGGCCTTCGCAGGACGGGGCTCTCCGGTCAGCAGATCCGTGTAGTCCTCCACCTCATTGACCCACGCCGTCTGGTCATACTCGCTGAAGTTGAAGAGCGCAATCAGCTTCTCGCCCTTATAGTAGCGGCCGATGCCGAGGATGTGATCGTTGTAGGTCTCCACGATCCAGGTGTCCGCGGCGCTCTCAAACACATCGTAGGTGCGGCGGATCTCCACCAGCCTGTGGATCCCCTCAAAGATCCGGCCCTCCGGCGTCTTCGGATCGTTCCGCTTCGCGACGTCGTTCCAGTTGAGATTTCCCCGGTGCAGATAGCGGCTGTCGTCCCGCTTCAGCGGGTCGTCATGATAGGTGTAGTCGTTCTTCTGGCCGATCTCGTCGCCGCTGTAGAGAACCGGAATGCCGCTCTGCGTGAGCAGGAACGCGTGAAGCATAAGGTCCAGCGTGATCGCGCGCGTCAGCTTCTCCTCGTTCTTCTCGTATTCCGCCGCCTCGACGCCGCAGAGAGAGGCGGTGGTGCCCGTCAGACGCGCGTCGCCAAGCCTCGGGTCGTCGTTGTAGAGCTCGCCGCGGGCATCGCTCCCGTACCAGCGGCCGGTGAGATAGTCGTTCAGATACTTCTTGTGCGGCACCTCCTCAATGCCGAACTGCTTCAGGAAATCGTAGTCGAGGCCCCAGCCGATGTCGTCATGGCAGCGGAGATAGTTGAGGAAGGTGTACTCCTTCGGGAGTGCGAACACCGATTCCAGCTGATGACGGAGGAGACGGACGTCCCGGGTCGCCACCGTATGCCACGTGCTGGCCATCGTGGTGACGTTATAGAGCATATGGCACTCCGGCTTCTCCAGCGTGCCGAAATACGGCACCACCTTCGACGGCTCCATCACCACCTCGCCCAGAAGCAGCGTGCCGGGGCAGACCACCTCCGCGGCCATCCGCATCATGCGGACCAGCGTATGCACCTGCGGAAGGTTGCGGCAGGTGGTGCCGAGCGTCTTCCAGATGTACGGAACCGCGTCGAGCCGGATGATGTCGACGCCGTTGTTGCAGAGGTAGAGCATGTTGGCGGTCATGTCGTTGAAGACCGTGGGGTTGGCGTAGTTCAGATCCCACTGATACGGATAGAAGGTGGTCATCACCACCTTGCCGGCCTCCTCGCACCATGTGAAGTTGCCCGGCGCGGTCTGGGGGAAGACCTGAGGCACCGTCTTCTCGAACTGATTCGGGATATCCCAGTTGTCAAAGAAGAAATACCGGTCCTGATATTCCTTCTCCCCGGCTCTGGCCCGCTTTGCCCACTCATGGTCCTCCGAGGTATGATTCATCACGAAATCGAGGCAGATGCAGATGCCGTTCCGGTGGCACTCGTCGGCGAGGTCCGCCAGATCCTGCATCGTTCCCAGCTCCGGCTGAACCTTTCTGAAATCAGCTACCGCGTAGCCGCCGTCGCTGCGTCCCGCCGGGCTCTCGAGCAGCGGCATCAGGTGAAGATAGTCCACGCCGCAGTCCTTCAGGTAGTCAAGATGGCTCCGGACGCCCTTCAGATTGCCCGCGAAGCAGTTCGTGTACATCAGCATGCCCAGCATCTCGTTGCCCTTGTACCAGTCCGGCACCATAAGACGCGCGTCGTCCCATTCCTTCAGCGACGCGGGCCGCTGCTGATAGTACTCGTGGAGCATGGAGCAGAAATAGTCGAAGGCCTGCTGGTCGTTATGGTAAAGCTCAAAATACAGCCATTTGAGCTCGTCATAGTTCTTCTTCAGGCGCTCCTGAAATTCCGGTTCCCAGTTCCTGTCAATCATGTGTTCTGCCCTCCTCTACTCGTTCTGAAACCACCTGTTGTGATTGTCACGCAATGGAATCCCGCCGGATCACCTCATAACCGAGCCGGATCTCCATCGTCGCGTGCGCGCGTCCTTCCATCAGCTCGATCATCTTGCCGGCGGCTGTTCCTCCGCTCTCCTTATAATGGAAATGCACGGTTGAAAGCGTCGGCGTCGTAACACGGGCGATCCGGTTGTCGCCGAAGCCCGCCACCGCCACATCCTCCGGAACGCGGCGCCCCGCCGCCTTCAGACAGTTCATGGCGCCGAGCGCGATGCTGTCCGTCGCGCCGATCACACCGTCCACCTCCGGATACTGGAAGAGCAGCTGCTTCATCCGGTCAAAGCCGGAGGCCACCGAGAAGTCCGCGGTCACCGTCATCGCGTCCGTCACCGTCAGGCCGGCCGCCTCCATCGCGCTGAGATACCCCTCGCGGCGATGCTGCCCCACGGCCACATCCTCCTTCAGCACGCCGATGTAGCCGATATGCTTCCGTCCGCTCTGCAGCATCAGACGGGTGAGCTCCTCCCCCGCGTGAAGGTCATCATGGTAAATGCAGGAGACGCCGGAGAGACTCTGCCCGACCAGCACCACCGGGACCTTCATCTCGCGGAGCAGCTTCCTGTGCTCCTTCGTGATGACGGTGGCGAGCAGAATCACGCCGTCCACCCGGTGATTGGAAAAGATCCGCAGGAAATCGAGTTCCCTCGAAGGATCGTTTTCCGTCGTCGCCAGCAGCATGTCGTATCCGCCCGCGTTCAGCCTCGTCCCGATCCCCTCAACGATACTGGAGATCGAGTCGGAATGAATCCGCGGCAAAATGACGCCGACCAGCCTCGTCTTCTTCGTCCGAAGCGTCTGCGCCATCACAGACGGCTTGTAGCCCGTCTTCTCGATCGCCTCGCGGATCCTTTCCTTCTTCTCCTCACTGATATAGCCGTTGTTCAGATAGCGGGATACGGCGGCCCGTGAGACGCCTGCCATCTCTGCGATATCACCGATATTCATTCTGCCTGACCTCCGGTAATTGTGACATCGGTTTCACAAATTCAATGTATCATGTGCACAAAGCACGCGTCAACAGGCCGTCTTCACTTTGTGCTTAACTCACAAATCGCCGGCTGCATTTTATGCACTATCACAAAAACGGAGGCCGTTCCCTCCGGAACCGGCCTCCTTGAATTGGATAACATATCTGATAACTTATGAAATATTCACACAACGCCCTTCAGCGCGCCGCGCCAGACGCCGGTCAGGCGGTCCAGCGGCCAGGCGGCGTTGGCCGGAGACGAGGAAGGCAGCTTTACCGGATGGATTCCGGTCACAGGATACTGCCAACGCATATACAGGTCAAAGGCACGCGCGCCGTTGGCGAAGACACGGTCCCCCACGCCGGAACCGGCGAGAACCGGTCGGAGATCCGTCACGGTCACGTCCCGGATGCTGCTGTCCGAGGAGCCTGTGATCCGGCAGCTCTCGATCACGTCATAGAGCGCCACGCGGTGCCGGATCAGAAACGCCTGCTTCGCCTCCGTCTCCTCCGGTACGCCGTCCTCAAAGACCGCCGCGAGAATTTTCCAGAAACGGTTCCGGGGATGCGCGTAGTAGAAGCTGGCCTCCCGGGAGCGCACCGAAGGGAAGCTGCCCAGAATCAGCCAGCGGGAATCCGGGCGGAAAAACGGCCCGAACCCATGAGTGACAAAAACCGGCTCTGTCCGCATATTCCGGTCCTCAGCGGCTGACGCGGGACGTCTCTTCGTTGATCCGGTCGATCAGATCCTGCACCGACACAGGATCCTCCTCCTTCTTCGGCCCGTCATTGAGGACACGGTCGAGAATGAAGCGCGGACGTCCCTTCGTCTCCAGATAGATTTTGCCGATGTACTCGCCGATCACCCCGATCGCGATCAGGATCAGCCCGCCGATCGCCCAGATTGAGACGATCACGGAGGGCCAGCCCGGCACAGCCGTTCCATGTACCTTCTGAACGATCCCGAGAATCAGGAACACGATGTTGACGAGAAAGATCAGCACGCCCAGATTGGTGATCATCTGGATCGGCTTCACACTGAAGGAGGTGATGCCCTCCATCGAGAAGCTGAGCATCTTCTTCAGCGGATACTTGCTCTCGCCGGCGAAGCGCTCGCCTCTTTTATAGTAGACCTTGTCGCTCTTCATCCCGATCATCGGGACAAGACCGCGCAGGAAGAGATTGACTTCCCTGAACTCGGAGAGCGCGAGCAGCGCCTTGCGGCTCATCAGACGGTAATCCGCGCTGTCATAGACCAGCTCGACGCCCAGACGCTCCATCAGTTTGTAATACCTGAGCGCGGTGGTGCGCTTGAACCAGGTATCCGTATCCCGATTGTTGCGGACGCCGTACACAATGTCGCAGCCGCCCTCGTACTTGGCGATCATCTCGTCCACTGCCTCGATGTCGTCCTGCAGATCGGCGTCCATCGAGATGGAAATATCGCAGTAGTCCTTCGCGTACATCAGCCCGGCCAGCAGGGCGTTCTGATGGCCGCGGTTGTGGCTGAGCTTCAGGCCGGAAAAGACAGGTTTGAAGTCATGAAGCTTTTCGATAATCGTCCAGGTAGCGTCCCTGCTTCCGTCGTCCACAAAAAGGATACGGCTCTTGTCGGAAATCTTGCCGGCGCGGATCAGGTGATCGCATTTGTTGTACAGCCGTTTGGCCGTCTCGGGAAGCACCGCCTCCTCGTTGTAGCAGGGGATCACAAAATACAAAACAGAATCTTTCACTGTGCCACGTCCTCCTCCGCGTCGCATTGTATCACAAACGCCGCGTGTAAAACAGAGTCAAACAGGAACGCGCGGATCGAATCGGGCGGAAGACTCGTCCCGGACCGCCCATCCCGTTCACTCCTCCTTCCGGAACGTCGTGCCCAGCTGCGCCGGCACGTTGAACTGCTTCTTGAGAGCCGTCAGCACAATCACCAGAAAATACGGCAGCGCGCTGAAGAGCTCGCTCGGAAGGCCCGACGCCCCCAGCGCCTTGATGTACGTGCCGATCGCATCGGAAATGCCGAACACGATCCCGAAGAGCAGCGCCCCGGCCGGATTCCAGTTGCCGAGAAAGCAGATGCCGAAGGCGATCCATCCGCGGCCGCTGATGATCTCGGAATTGTACATTCCCACATTGCACAGCGAGTAGTAGGCGCCCGCGACACCGCCGAGACAGCCCGCAGCCATCACGGCGAGAAAACGCACCCGGCGGACATCAATTCCCGCAGTCTCCACCGCCTCCGGGTTCTCTCCGCAGGAGCGGAGCGTAAGCCCCGCGGCCGTACGGTAGATCAGGAAGAAGACCGCCGGCACCAGGAGGACCGTGATATACGTCACGAGATTCTGGGAGAACAGGATCGGCCCGATGAACGGGATCCGGGAGAGCAGCGGGATCCGGATCACCCTGAGCGGCGTGATTTTAAGAGGCGAAGTCGGCGTGCCGAAGATCACGCGGTAGAAGAAGGTGCAGAAGCCCGTCATCAGAATCGCGACCGCGGTTCCCATGACGATCTGGTGCTGCTCCAGATAGATGGTGCAGAAGCCGTAGAGCATCGCGACCAGCATCCCGCAGAGGATAGCCGTAAGGAACCCCGCCGCGATGCTGCCCGTCAGATACGCGCCGACGAAACCGCCCCAGGCTCCGGCTAAAAAGACGCCTTCCACCGCGCACATCATCATGCCGGTCCGCTCGGCGATCACCTCGCCCAGCGCGCCGAGGATCAGCGGCGTGCTCATGAACAGCGCCCGCGCCAGCAGATTGATCAGATTCTGCATATGTCATTCCTCCCCTGCTTTGCGCTTCTTCATCCTCGCCACGGCCGCCCGCCGCCGGAAGAAGAAGGAAATCAGCACGAACAGCATCACAAATCCCAGCATCAGGTCGATGATGCTCGACGGCGCGTCCGTGGAGTGGGAAAGCACCGTTCCTCCGACCTGAAGAATTCCGAAAAGAAGGGAGGCGAAGATCACGCCGATGGGGTTCGCGTTCGCCATAATCGCGATGCCGATGCCATAGGAGCCCACTGACGAGTCCAGCCCGGTCAGCAGCATGTGCTGCATCCCGTTGACCTCGATGAAGCCGGCCAGCCCGGCGACCGCGCCGCTGACCGCGAACGCCGCCATGCACTCCCTCGCGGGGCTGATGCCCGAAAGTCTCGCGGCCTCCGCGTTGAGTCCGGTGACGCGGATCCGGAACCCGAAGGTCGTCCGGTAGAGAATCACCCAGATCACCGCCGCTGTGACGACCGAGATGATGATGCCCGCGGAGACCGAGGTTCCGTCGATGATTTTCGGCAGCCAGACGGACCGGTCCAGCTGGTTGGTCTTGATGTACTCATGCTTCTTTTCCTGCAGAACGGTCCGGAGCAGCAGCTGCATCATATATGTGATCACATAGGTGGACATCATGCTGACAAGAAATTCGTTGGCGTGGCAGCGCGCCTTCAGAAAGCCGATCAGAAAGCCCACCGCCGCTCCGCCGCCCATCGCGGCGAGCATCGCCAGCACGATGACGGCCGGCGCGGGCATTTTCCCGGCAAGGCCAAGCGACACCGACACGGCGCAGGTACAGCCGACATAGAACTGGCCCTGGGCGCCGATATTGTAGAGGTTCGCCTTGAACGTGAAGGCGAATGCGAGTCCCGTCAGGATCAGCGGAGCTGTCTTGACCAGGATGTTTCCCATCGTGTAGGTATCCGAGAACACGCCGCCGAACATCGTCACGAACGCTTCGCCCGGACGGATCCCCATCAGCGGCAGGAAGGCGAAGCAGACGGCCAGTCCGAGAATAAAGGCAAGACCTGTCCAGAGAATCAGGTCTGCCGCTTCATGTTTTCTGTCCATTCGTCACTCCTCCTTCGCTGCTTCGGGCCGGACGCCGGCCATCAGAAGTCCGATGGATTCCATCGTCAGGTCGCCCGGCCGGTAAATTCCCATGAAGCGTCCCTGAAACATCACCGCGATCCGGTCCGCCAGTTCGAAGAGCTCGGACAGTTCGGTGGAGATCAGGAGAATGCATTTGCCGGCCGCCCGCTCCCGGAGAATCACCTTCTGCACATTGTTGATCGCCCCGAGGTCGAGCCCCCGCGTCGGCTGGTCGAAAATCAGGAGGCTTTCGCCCATATCCGCCTCCCGCGCGACTACCAGCTTCTGCTGGTTGCCCCCCGAGAGCGAGCCGGCCGTCACCGACGGATCCGGCGCCTTGATCTGATACGCCCGGATCTGCTCCGCGGTGTAGCGGTCAACCTTCCGCCAGCTGATGAAGCCGTGACGGTCCCAGCGGCCGAGGCGGCTCGCCTTCAGGATCATATTCTCCGAGAGCGACATCGCGGGTACCATCCCGTAGCGGTAGCGGTCCGACGCGCAGTAGCCGACCCCTTTCCGGATATGGCCCCCGACGTCAAGACGCGTGACGTCCGTTCCGTCGAGCCGGACCGTGCCGTCCGTCGGAGGCAGCGCGCCGTACAGCGCCTCGCAGAGCTCCTGCTGTCCGTTGCCCGATACGCCGGCCACGCCGAGAATCTCGCCGGCATGAAGGTCGAAGCTCAGATGGTCGAGCAGCGCCACGCCGTTCTCCGGCTGAACCGTGAGATCCCTCACCTCAAGCCGGACCTTCCGCCCGCCTTCCGGATCGCTTTCCTTCCGAAGCGCCTCGAGGTCGTGTCCGATCATAAGCCTTGCCAGCTCGGACGTACTCGTCCTGGTCTTCTCCACCTCGCCGCTGATCCGGCCGTTCCGCATGATGATGATCCGGTCCGCGACCTCCATGACCTCCTTCATCTTATGCGTGATGAAGATCACGGAATTGCCTTCCGCCGCGAAGGAACGGATGAACTGCATCAGCGTCTCGATCTCCTGAGGGAGAAGCACGGCGGTCGGCTCGTCCATGATGAGGATCCGGGCGTTGCGGTGCAGCGCCTTCAGGATCTCCACCTTCTGCTGGATGCCGACGGGAAGATCCCGGACCCGCGCGCCGGCGGGCACGCCGAAATGATAGCGGTCGGACAGGCGCTGAATCTTCTCCTCCTCGGCTGCGTAGTCGATCCGTCCGCGCACGGTGCCGAGGATGATGTTCTCCGTCACCGTGTGGGCGTCCACCAGCGAGAAATGCTGCTGGATCATCGAGATTCCGAGCGCCATCGCGTCCTTCGGCGACCGGATGCGGCGCCGGACGCCGTCGACCCGAATCTCTCCGGAGGTTTCATGATAGAGGCCGTAGAGGATCTTCATGATCGTGCTCTTGCCGGCCCCGTTTTCTCCGAGCAGCGCCACCACCTCGCCGCGTCCTACCGAAAGCGACACATCGTCGTTGGCGAGGACCTTCGCGAACCGCTTGGTGATATGCCGCAGCTCAACAACCGGTGCTTCCATAGTTCACTCCATCCTTCCTGATTCCGCATCAATACCGGATCGTCACAGCCGAAAAGGAGGGGCCGTGCCGACGCACCGCCCCTCCCCTTCCGGCGATCCGGTCATGAAGCGGCGGATTCCGCTCCGGAGACCGTGTCCCCGAAATACTGTGTGAAGTCGATCTTGCCGTCCGTGATATCCTTCACGGCCTGATCGACCGCCGCCTTGCACTCATCCGAGCACTGATCCGTGTAGTCGACCGCGAAGACGCCTTCCTTCACGCCGATCTGGGTCTCGCCGGTCCATGCGCCGCTGATCACGTTCTTCACGATCGTCGGATAGACGTTCGCCCAGTCCATCGCCACCGAGCCGTACACACAGTCGGACTCGTCATTCTTGTTGGAAGAGAAGCCGATGAACTTCGCGCCCTTCTCCTCGGCCGCCTGGATCGCGCCGGACGTCCCCTCGTTGGAGTAGCAGAAGACCGTGTCCGCTCCGTTGTCGATCATCGAGGAAGTGAGGTCCTTCGTCGCGGATACATCCGTCCAGGAATTGACGAAGGAACGGGTCGCCTTCGCGCCGCTGATGCCGCGGTCGCCGGCGATCTTCGTCGCCATCGCTTCATATGTATCCAGCAGCTTGACCATCGGCTCGTTGGATTCGCCGCCCATCGTCGCGAACTGGCCGTTCGTCGTCGCGTAGCCGGCCATGATGCCCGCCAGATAAGAACCTTCGTATTCCTTCGGGAAGACCGGGCACTGATTGTCGGATTCCGCCGCCTGGCCGTTGATGACGCAGAACAGAGAGTCCGGATAATCCGGGGCGACCGTCGTCGCCGCCTCGTCGAACTGGCTGCCGGCTGCCATGATCAGATCATAGCCCTTCTCCCCGTACTCCACGAAAGTCGACTCGTATTCCTCCGCCGGAACGGACTCGACCACATCGATCTTCACGCCCAGTTCCTTCTCGGCGGCTTCCGCGCCTGCGTTGTTTGTCGCGTTCCAGCCCTGGTCATCGATGCTGCCGGGGAGGATCAGACAGATCTTCTTCCCGCTCAGATCCACATCCGGCGCCTCGGCCGCCGACGAATCCGCCATCGCCGCCACCGACGTCATCGACATCGTCATCATCGCGCTCAGCCCGATTGCGATCAGCTTCTTCATTGATTCATTCCTCCTTCTTGTCTGTCCGGACATCCATCCGTCCTGATCATTTTTTCACTTTACCATGATAAAGGCTTCGGGCAGAATCGTCAATCCATTTATCTGACAGATCGTTATGCATCATCACATTGTTTTTGTATTTTGCCTTTTTGTCCGCTTCTTCTGTCATAAACAAACAAAGCGTGCCGGATTGTTCTTTCATCAGAGCAATCCGGCCGTCTTCTTATTCCGTCCGGCGCGGCAGACCGGCAGAAGGCAAAAACGGTGCGGACCGGATCCGCCGGACAGTCACCGTGACGCCGCGGAGAAGGCGGCGCGGCCGGCGCTCAGCTCCGCGCCGCCTCCGTGACCGCCTCGCAGAAGGTGGGATGAGGACGGATCACGCGTCCCAGATCTCCTGCCGTAAGGCCGTTCACCACCGCGTCCGCCAGCTCGCCCGCAATGTCCGCCGCCCGCCCGCAGAAGAGCTGTGCGCCCAGCAGCCGGCCGTCCTCCCCGGCGCACACCAGCCGGATAAAGCCTCGTTCCCCGCCCGAAAGGACCGTGCGTCCGTTGGCGGTCATCACATATTTTTTTGTCACCGTCCTGATGCCCTGTTCCTTCGCCTGAGCCGCCGTCAGCCCCACGGAAGCGATCTCCGGACTTGTATAGACGCAGGAAGGAACCACCGATGTATCAATGAGACTCCTCTTCAGCTCCTCTTCGGTCCGGAGCGCGCTTTCCGGCAGGCTGTCCGCATCCGCCGCGCCTTCCTCCCGGTTTCCGCCTGCCGCCCGCTCCCGGTCAAGCACCCATCGCATATGAGCCGCCGCGTTCCGGCCTTCCGCCGCCGCCGCGTGGGCGAGCATGACGCCGCCGGTGACATCACCGCAGGCATACAGCGACGGCACGCTGGTCCGCCCGTATTCATCGGTGAGAATCCGTCCGCGCTCCGCCGCCGGTCTCTCCGTGTGTTCCCCGAAGAGTCCTTCTGTGTACGGCCTGCGCCCCACTGCGATGAGCACCCGGTCGGCGCCCTGCTCGCTCCGGATTCCCTTTTCCTCGTACAATACGGTCAGCCCCTCCTCCGTCCGGCGAATCTCCTCCACCCGCGCAGAAGTCAGCACGTGGACGCCGCGCTTCTTCAGCTGCATCTTAAGACTCTGGGAGAGCTCGCTGTCCATATTCGAAAGAACGCGCGGCAGCGCCTCCATCACCGTCACCTCCGCTCCCAGACGGCTGTAGAGCGACGCGAATTCCACTCCGATCACTCCGCCGCCGATGATCACAAGCCTCCGGCAGGGCTCCGTCTGCTCCAGCAGCCCGTCGCTTGTCACCACACCCGGAAGATCCGCCCCCGGAATCGGCGGGACGAAGGCCCGGGAACCGGTGGCGATCAGGATAAACCGGGCTGTAAGTCTCTCATCGCCCACCCGCACCTCGTTCGGACTCTCGATCACGCCGGTTCCCTCGTACACCGTCACGCGCTTCCGCTTCGCCTCCGCCCCGATGCCGTCCCGGAGCGTCCGGACCGTCTCGTCCTTCTGCTCCTTCATCCGCTTCATATCAAAGGTCACGCCCTCCGCGTGCACGCCGAACCGGTCCGCACCTCTCATCTCATCATAGAGATCCGCCGCGTGCAGCAGCGACTTGGTCGGAATGCAGCCGTGGTTGAGGCATGTGCCGCCCAGTGCCTCCTTTTCGATCAGAGCCGCCTTCAGCCCCAGCCGGGCCGCTTCGAAGGCCGCTTCATAGCCTCCGGGGCCTCCGCCGATCACCGCCAGATCGTAATGCTTCCCCGTCATCGTCCGCAAATCCTCCCTTCCTCCGCTGCCGTCTCCTGACCGGTTTCCGTCCCATCCGCGCCGCGGCTACGCCTTCAGTTCCTCCGTCAGTCCGATCAGGTCGTCTCTCAGCCGCGGCGAGCGCGCAAGCCCGGGAGATGTCCGGAGCGCGTCCGCCATCGCATTCCGGTCATAGCGGCATCCGGTCAGCGCGTCCTTTGCCGCGCCGATCGCCGCCTGCTCCATCGCGTCCGACCAGATCCGGCAGTCCTCGATCATGCCCCCGTTCACCTTCAGCCCAAGGTCTGCATTTCCCCAGCTGAAGCGCCGGCTCACTTCGTTCGTAAACGGGATCCGGCGCCCGTAAATCCAGTCCCACGAGGAAAATGTATTCGTCCACGCCTCGATTTCCCGTCCGTCCAGACTGTCCTCTGTCACGGGTTCCACCGGAAGATCGTATACCTCGCCGAAGGACTCCCGGAGCTTTTCCGACAGCAGCGTCACTGTGATCTCCGGGCGGAGCTCCGCCAGATTCACCACCCGGGACCGCACTGACCGCACGCCCTTCGAGCGCAGCTTGTCCTCCGAAACGTTCAGATACGCTGCCATCCGGTCCGTATCGACGCGAAGCATGATCGTGCCGTGATGACAGCGGAATTCGCCGCTCTCAAAAAATGCATTCCCGGAAAATTTCCTGCCGTCCGCAGTGATGTCATTGCGCCCCGTCTTCAGGGCATGAATACCCAGCTTTCTCACCGCACGGAGGATGACCTCAAGCTGCCGGTCCAGATCATAGTCCTCCTTCCGGACGCAGAATGTAAAATTGAGATTGCCGAGATCATGAAACACCGCTCCGCCGCCCGAGAGCCGCCGCACCAGAAAGCCGCCGTCCGCCGCCAGCGCGTCGGCGCAGCATTCCTTCCATGCGTTCTGGTTCCGTCCGATCACCACCGTCTTCCGGTTCCGCCAGAGGTAGAGAATGCACTCGCCCTCTTCCGTGTGCATGGTCAGGTACCGCTCGAGCGCCAGGTTGTGACGCGGGTCCGTATTCTTCGTCTCAATCATCGCAAGTTCTGTGACCATAGTCCGCTCCCTTCCTGTCCATCGCACTGAATGCTTTGCGCTGTCCTGCCCATTTCGGAAACCATCCTATCCCTCCGAAAGAGCTGCCGTCCCTGTCTTTTCCTCCGATCGATGACAAGCCGGCAGCCCATGGGGTGTGTTTCAGCCTTCTCCGAAATTATACCGGATCACCGGCGTCCGGGCCGCCTTCACCTCGTCAAGCCGCCGGACCGGCGTGTGATACGGCATCCTGTGCATCTTCTCCGGATCGCGGTACGCCTCATCGTGGATCCGGATCAGCACGTCGACGGCTGCGTCTAGCGTCTCCTTCGTCTCGCTCTCGGTCGGTTCCACCATCAGTGCCTCATGTACAATCAACGGGAAATACATGGTCGGCGGATGGATCCCCTCATCAAGAAGTGCCTTCGCCACATCGAGTGCGCTGACACCGATCTCGTGTTTCATCTTCTCGAGCGTCATCACGAATTCGTGCATGCAGATCGTGTCATACGCCATCGGATAATAATCTTTAAGCTTGGCCATCATATAGTTGGCATCGAGTACCGCGCTCTCTGCGGTATGCGCCACGCCCTCCCTTCCGAGGGACAGGATGTAGGCGTATGCCTTCACGACGACAAGGAAGTTGCCCCGCTGCGAGCGGACGTCCCCGACGCTCTCAGCGCCTCTAACCTCAGTAAAGGTTCCTTCCGGCGACTCCTCCGTCCTTGTTCCCGGGAGGAACGGAGCAAGGAACGCCTTGCATCCGCTCGGCCCGCTGCCCGGACCTCCGCCGCCGTGCGGCGTGGCGAACGTCTTATGAAGATTAAGGTGCACGACGTCGAAGCCCATGTCGCCCGGGCGGGCGATACCCATGATCGCATTCAGATTCGCCCCGTCGTAGTAGCAGAGGCCGCCCGCGTCATGCACAATCTTCGTGATATCCAGAATATGCGGATCAAAAAGGCCGACCGTGTTCGGGTTTGTGAGCATAAGACCCGCGGTGTCCTCCCCGACAGCCGCTCTTAAAGCATCGAGATCGACGCAGCCGTGCTCATCCGATGCGATGCTCACGACCTCAAACCCTGCCATCGCCGCGCTCGCCGGGTTCGTCCCGTGCGCAGAGTCCGGCACGATGATCTTCGTCCGCTTCGTGTCCCCGCGGGAGGTATGATAAGCCTTGATCAGCAGCATCCCCGTGAATTCTCCGTGAGCACCTGCCGCAGGCTGAAGCGAAAACGAATCCACACCTGTGATCTCGCAGAGCGCATGCTCAGTCTCATGGATCAGCTCAAGACTGCCCTGCACTGTCTCCCCCGGCTGCTGCGGATGAATATCCTTGAATCCCGTAAGAGACGCCACAACCTCATCGATCGCCGGGTTGTATTTCATCGTGCAGGAACCGAGCGGATAGAAACCGTCGTTCACGCCGTAGGCCTCACGCGCCAGCTCCGTGTAGTGCCGGTCGACCTCGATCTCCGGCAGCTCCGGCAGCCGGAGAGGCTTTCCGCGCTCCGGACTGTCCGGCAGAACCTCCGGTACGTCCAGCGCGGGAAGATAGGCTGTGCCCCGTCCTGACCTGCTTCGCTCAAATACCAGCTTCATGATCCGAACACCTCCTTTGCGACAGACGCGGTCAGATCCATCTCGTCCTTTGTATTCATCTCGGTCGCGCACCATAAGATTCTTCTATCCGATAATGGCAGACCTCCGAGAATATCTTTCTCCTCAAGCGCCCGGAGAAGTTTTCCAGCATCCGGGCAGTCCGTCACAAACTCATGGAAGAACGGCTTATCATAGACGGGTTTCACGCCTGCTTCCGCGAGCACGCCTTGAAGATAATGCGCCTTCGAACTGCACTGGACGGCTGCCTCGCGAAGTCCTTCCGGTCCCATCGCGGCCAGATAAGCTGAAATCTTCAGCGCACAGAACGCTTCATTCGAGCAGATATTGGAACTCGCCTTCTCCCGGCGGATATGCTGCTCACGGGCCTGAAGTGTGAGCACGTAGCCCCGCTTTCCGTCGACATCCGTCGTCTCGCCGACGATCCGGCCCGGCAGATGACGCATCATCTTCGCCGTCGTCGCCATAAACCCGACATACGGGCCGCCGAACCCGAGCGGAAGGCCAAGCGGCTGACCTTCGCCCACGGCCACGTCCACTCCGGCTTCTCCCGGCGTCTCGAGCACGGCCATCGCGATCGGGTTCATGCTGAGCACGATCTTTGCCTTTGCCGCATGCACCGCATCCGCAATCGCGCGGACCTCCTCGATATTTCCGTAATAATCGGGTGACTGCAGGAGAAGACAGGCCACGTCCGGCGTCAGTGCCTTTATCAGTGCATCCTGATCGAGCACGCCGTCCTTCTCCGGAATCACCTCCACCTGAGCACCCGATCCGAAACTGTACGTCTTCACGACCGAGAGTACCTTCGGGTCCACCGTCGCGGCCGCCAGGATCTTCGTACGCCTCCGGTCACGGCACATCGCGCAGCCTTCTGCGGCAGCGGTCGCACCGTCGTAGACGCACGCGTTGGACGCGTCCATGCCGGTCAGCTCACAGATATCAGTCTGGTACTCAAAAATCGCCTGCAGCACGCCCTGGCTGATCTCCGCCTGGTACGGCGTATACGCGGTCCGAAGCGATTCCTCCTGGTCCGTTACTTGATCAACGATCGCCGGAATATAGTGGCGGTATGCCCCCGCCCCGCGGAAAATCGTCGGAAAGATGTGGTTCCGCGCGGCAAGACCTCCAAGCACACGCCGCACCTCCAGTTCGCTCTTCCCCTCCGGAAGATCGAGTGTTTTTTTAAGGCGCGCCTCGTCCGGAATGTCCCGGTAGAGGTCAGACATCTTCTCAAGGCCACAAGTCTTCAGCATCTCCTGCTGCTCTTCTTTTGTGACCGGCACATAGTCTCCCATCGCAATCCTCCTTTCACAGAGTTTCCGGGAAATTCAGTCCGCCTTTTCCTGCTCTTCCTTCACAAACGCTGCGTACTCCTCTGCCGAAAGCAGCTCCTCGGTATCGGTGATGTCCTTCACCCGGATGAACCAGGCGCCGTACGGATCCTCATTCATCTTCTGAGGCTCGTCCGCCAGCTCCTCATGCACCGCACTCACACTTCCCGTCACCGGCGAGATCACGTCGGAGACCGCCTTGACCGACTCAACGTCCGCAAATGCCTCGCCCTTCGTCACGTCATCACCTTCCTCCGGCAGATTGACGAAGACAAGGTCCCCGAGCGCGTCCTGCGCGTAGTCCGTGATACCGATCACTGCCTCACCGTCTTCCGTCTTCACCCACTCATGCGTTCTCGTGTACTTCAGCTCTTCCGGAATGTTCATGTGCGTTCCTCCTCTTTTTGAAAATGCATCTTCCCCGCCGTGCGGAGAAGAAGTACCACTCGTTCCCCGCCCCTTCAAAACTCACAGCAGCGGTTACTATCAGGCTTACCCTCAACCATTCTTCTTGTAGAACGGCAGCTTCACGACCTCCGCCGCGACGCGTCTTCCTCTGACGTCCACCTCGACCTGCATCCCCGGCTCCTGGAACGCGATATCGACAATCGCCATCGCGCAGGGATACCCGACGTACGGTCCCATCGTGCCGGATGTCGTCTCGCCGATCTGCCGTCCATCGGCCCAGACGCCCTGGTGCTCACGGGCGATGCCGCGTCCCGTGACTTTAAGTCCCACACGCCGCTCTGTCGGCTTCCCTGCCTTCTCAAGCGCCACCTTTCCGATAAACGATGGCTTCTCCATCTTAACGAACATCCCAAGGCCAGCCACAAGCGGAGAGATACTGTCCGAAAGTTCATGCCCGTAGAGAGGCATGCCGGCTTCCAGACGAAGCGTGTCGCGGGCACCGAGTCCGCACGGGATCAGCCCGTCGTCCTTTCCCGTCTCAAGAAGAAGATTCCAGAGATCAACTGCGTGGTCAGAGGCAATGTAGAACTCAAACCCGTCTGATCCTGTGTAGCCTGTGCGCGAAATCACACAGCTGTATGGCCCGACCGGACGGTCCCGGAGAGCTGTGTAGTACTTCTTCGGGATGTTCTCCTCCGCGGTCAGCCGCTTCAGAATCGTCTCTGCCTTCGGCCCCTGCAAGGCGAGCTGCGCCACGGAGGATGAAATATCCTGCATCGTGCAGTTTCCGAAACGGTGCACTGTCATCCACTCGAAATCCTTGTCCTTGTTGGCCGCGTTGACGACGACAAAATAGTGGCCCGGCCCGAACTTGTACACGATGAGATCGTCCACCGTGCCGCCATTCTCGTTGCACATCGGGCTGTAACGTACCTGGCCGACATCCATCTCCGTATAATCATTCGTCAAAAGCTCGTTCAGGTTCGCCACCGCGTCCGGGCCGTCCACAAGAATTTCCCCCATATGGGAGACATCGAAGAGCCCGCAGTCCTCACGCACAGCCATATGCTCCCGGATCACGCCCGTCCTGTACTGAACCGGCATACAGTAGCCGCCGAATTCCACCATCTTCCCGCCCGCTGCCACATGCGCGTCATAAAGCGGCGTCTTCTTCAGTTCCATAACCTTCCTCCTTTCCTTTTCGAGACCCACACGCCACGCCATTCGTGCAAGCCCGGAACGAGAATCCTGCTGCCAGACGCAGCTTACCCGAATAAAACGACAGGGACATGCAGCCCGCCAGCCCGATCCAATTGGGCTGGCAGCTGCATGTCCCTGTCTCTTTGCCTGAAAGATTCCGTGCCTTCCGGACTTGTGTCACCCTTTCCGCACGTTACTTCGTCGGCGCTTCCGCTTTCCAGGGTGCGTCAGGATACGGTTCATCTGCCTGAGAGTTTCTGGCCCCTTCGGCGCCCGGCCTCATGAAATAAAGTCCCGCCGGGTCTCTCCCATATCCGTCATCCGCGATTCCATAGAATTGTACTTTCAACTGTACACTCAGATTAGCACCGGTCGAACGTGTTGTCAATTGATCCGCCTCAAGGGATTCTTTTCGGTTCAGCAGCGTAAACAAAGCGAAAGACTCGCCTGCCGTGCTAAGATAAAATCTGATATTTCTGCCATGCAGAAGGATGAGGCGACAGCTCGCCTTTCCATCGTCTGTCACTTTGATGATATGATAAAAATGCATAAAGCGGATCTTCATCGCCGGCGCATCGAGAACGCCCGCCGAATTGGTCCAGTCCGTGCTCTTCAGTTTTCCGGAGAAGATTCAGATAGATTTCTCGGTATGCGCGGGTCATCATTCTTTATACCTCCTCTTTTACTATATCACTACAGTGATAATCATCGATTCATTTCTATGAGCTTTCTGAATGATCCGCTATAATGCAGTCAGGAAAAAGCACAAAAAAGCACCCGACATAGTAAGACGAGTGCAGAAAAGTCCCCAGCATCATAACGGGCTTCATCGTGTTCATTTTGGGAAATACACGCGGATCTCTGTGTCGTGCTGGCCGCGATTCACCGGGATGGGTGCGGGGGCGGGTGCATTTCATAAAAAGCATATCTTCCCCCGGAAACCACGGGGGGAAGAATGTGATCGCATCAAGCGCCCATCTCTTCCCGGAAATTTCTGAAATCCTTCAGGGCCCGGCGTCCGATCTTCACGATTTTCTTCACGTTGATCGAATTGACGCCGCCCTGGCGGGGCCTGAAGGAGATCGGAATAAAGCGGATCTTCCTGTGGTAATAGTTCCCGAACGTCGTCAGCATGACATTGGGGAGATTATAATCAGCCGGCATTTTCTGAATGTATTCTTCGACATAATCTCTTGTCATCAGTCGGAACGGTGCATTTGAATCCGGTATGGTCACCTTGAAGTAATGCTTCAGAAGCCGGCAGAGCGTTTTCTCGACGAACGCCCTCTGCTGCCCGTCACCACGCACCGTGCGGTTCCCGAACTGTGCGTCATACTCATACCGTTTATCCCAGAATGCCTCAAATTCGTCCGGATTGGTCTGGCCGTCCGAATCGGTCTGAAAGATAAAATCGGCTCCTTTTTCAACCGCATAGCGGTAGCCGAACAGCACGGCCGGGCCATGACCGCCGTTTTTCTTTGTAAGTGGCTGAAGCATAGGCCTGTCCTTGGCGAGTTTCAGAAGTATCTCATAGGTATCATCTTTGCTCCCGTCATTCACGACAACAAGTCTTGACGCCCCGCCCCCGTCATGCTGTTCCACGACGGGGTACCAGTCTTTTACCAGATTCTCAATATTTGCAGCCTCGTTATAGGCCGGAACCACGATATAAAGCTGATCAACCATATCT
>Ga0256406_1000964_pt1 | contig 48498 bp, 39 predicted proteins | sample RumenRJG_03DNA_FD_185986 | JGI IMG/M metagenome (GOLD analysis project Ga0256406, IMG submission 185986) | Bovine rumen microbial communities from Lethbridge, Alberta, Canada - RJG_03 | ecosystem: Host-associated > Mammals > Digestive system > Stomach > Rumen | place: Canada: Alberta | collected... | reverse complement strand
ACAGGCTCTGGGGAAGTCGTTTTCTCTGGTTTCATCTTTGGTGGCCTCCCTCGGTTCCTTTCCAAAGATTTTAAGCCATCGAGTCCTGCTTCCGAATAGGTTCGTACCCACTTCGCTACGACGCTGCCCCTGATGCCTAGTCTTAGAGCGACGGCTTCATAGCCATCCTGGGCTGCATGCTGAACTGCATCAAGCTTTTGCTCTGTTGAAAAATGTTTATGCTTGCCATGCTCCAGGACCGATTCGCCATGAATGTCTACATATTTAGACCAACGGCGAACCATGCCGTTAAATCCCTCTTTTGAGCGAATGCCGGGCGGATACTTGAGTGGCATGCCACTCAAGTATTGATGGATCCATTCCAGCTTCTGCTTCTTTGTGTACTTCATTAAAATACCTCCCTAGTGTCTAACTAGAGAGGTACATATCATTCGGGGAAGGTCATTTTTCGCTTTTCTTCTTCTCTTCCTCGGCCATCGCCCTCAGGCTCTGGATGACGTGGACGACGCCGGACTTCGTGATGGCGATGCCGTCCTTCTGCTGCAGGATCTCGGCCAGCTCCCGGTAGTTTTCCTCGGGATGTTCGGTCCTCTCCCGGATGACGGCCTGCGTCTTCGGATCGAAGGTGCCGATCGGGTGGGCCTTCAGGACGAGTTCGATCGCCGCCCGGTCCTTGGCACTGGTCTCGATGGTCCGGCTGTAGTTGGCCGAGTCGCAGATGCTCAGCCGGTTGGTCGTGTTCGCGTCGTCCTTCTCGACCCGCATGTTCTCGAACTCCAGCATGTTCTCCGTCGCTCCGAGATAGGCCAGGAAAGAAGAGATCTGGTCGGACCGCTTGAGGTAGAGGACGGTCTTGTCCCGACGCCGGATGGCCTTGAAGGCCATCGTCCGCTCGTTTCGGAAGGTGTCGAGCTTCCGCTTCACCGCCAGGGCGTCGCTCTTCTCGGTGAAGGCCATCTCGAGGAAGTAGCTCGTCTTGGCGGTGGAAGGATTGTTGAGCGAGCCGTTCGAAAGGAAACAGCCGACGACGAAAGGCCTTAGGTTCTTCCGGTGCAGGGCTTCCTTCGGCACGACCCGGACTAAGCCGGAAGGGTCGAAGATCTCGAGGTCCACCATCACGTCGTAGAGGCGGCTGTCCTTGACCATCACGACGTAGACGAGGCCTCGCCCGAAACGAGCCACGTTCTCATAGACGATGCTCGGGGAGAGGCCGTAGACCTCCTTCAGGGACTCATAGAGAAGTCGGGCCGTCCGAGCCGACTCGGTTTGAAGCTTCAAGGTCGGAATCCGGCCCAAGGAGAAAACGGCTCCGTTCCGGACGAAGCCGGAAAGGAGATACTTCTTCTCCTCCTTGGTATAGCTGTTCCCGCTCAGCTCTTCCTTCACCTTGCGGGCGAAAGGCAGTTCTTCCTCGGCCATGGACGTCTTCTTCCTTCGCTACCTAACGGGCGAGGAACTCGTCGTGGATTCTCGTCGCGGCGATGGCGCCGTCCGAGGTCGCAGTTGCGATCTGGCGGAGGTCCTTCTCACGGACGTCGCCGACGGCAAAGAGACCTTTGACCGGCGTCTCCATGAAGGCGTCCGTCCGGACGTATCCCTTCTCGTCGAGGATTCCCTCGATCGAGACGGCGGAAGTGTCCGCCTTCTCTCCGACGTAGAGGAAAAGCGCCTCGCAGGGAATCGTCTCGGTCGTCCCGTTGTCCCGGTTCGTCGCGACGACGGTACGGATCTTGCTGTCGCCCATGGTCTCCGTGACGACGTACGGAGCGAGGATCCTTCCGTTGCTGAAGGAGGCAAAGCGTTTCACGCTTGCCTCGTCGGCCCGGAAGGTCGTCCGCCGGGCGATCAGGGTCACCTGGGAGCAGATCGAGGCAAGGTAGCTCGCCTCGGCGAAGGCGCTGTTGCCGGCCCCGATGACGGCGACGGGCTTGTTGCGGTAGAAAGCCCCGTCGCAGATAGCGCAGCGGCTGATGCCCCGGCCGTGGTAGTTCTCCTCGCCTGGGACGTGGAAGTCCGCTCCCTGCTGCCCCGTCGCCAGAAGGACGAACGGAAAGACCCGGCTTTTGTTCCTTCCGTACTCGACGAGGAAGGTACCGTCCGGGTTTCGGCTGACCTTCGTGACCTCCTGGTAAAGAACCTCGATCTGGAGGTCCTCCAGCTGGCGCTCGAAGGACTCGCCGAGCTTCGCCCCTTCGATTCTCGGGCATCCCGGATAGTTCTCGATCTCTTCCGTCTTGTTCACCTGGCCGCCGACGGCTTCACGCTCGAAGGCGACCGGGTTCATGCCGTAGCGCTTGAGGTAGATCGAAGCCGTGACCCCGGAGGGGCCAAGGCCGATTACGGCGACGTCTTTATTGATGTTGTTGTCCATTCTTCTTCTCCTCTTCCTTCTCCCTCGCCTTGGCGAGGAGAATCTCTTCTTCTTCCGGCTCCGACTTCGTGCCGCCTTCCAGCGTCACGGTCTCGGTCGGACTTGACATTAGAGTAGCGGATGGCTTCTTCCGATGGGCAAAATATGCTCTCAGGGCATGGTTGAGGACAAGGAGGATAACTCCGACGATCAGGAAGGCTAAGGCCATCCAGAAGGAACGATACTGGCTGCGGGAGAGATTGGAGGTGGAGCTCGACTCGCCCATGATGAACGCCGGGTTCCTTAAGGGCTCCATGACCAACCGGATGATGCCGTAGGCCAGGAAGTAGGCGAACGTCTCGTCGCCGGCCTTATAATGCTTCCCTTCCAATGCCTTCAGGCCGTAGCCGATGAGGAAGAAGAAAAGGAGGTTCATCAGCGACTCGGTTAAGAAGAGCGGCGCTGCGATGACGGGGGTGCCGTCCGGAAGCGAAGGGACGGTGACCCCGCTGAGCATGGCCTCGTTCCCGTTCTGCATGTTGTTCAGGATGAAGCCAGGGACGAAGTCCCAGGCCTCACGAAGAACGAAATGGCCGAAGACTTCCTGGTTGAAGAAATTCCCCCAGCGTCCGATGCCCTGACCGATCAGGATGGTCGGAACGGCGTAGTCCGTAATCTGAAGCAGTTCGATTCCCTTTCTGCGGTACTTGGCAAAGAGGACGCCGGCGAGGACGCCGAAGATGGCGCCTCCCTGGATGGCGAGTCCGCCTCCCCGGAAGTTGAAGCATTCCCCGAGGCCGGCCCAGAATCCCTGCCTCTGGAACACCGGAAGGAACTCGAGGTTCCAGCTAGCAATGACATACCAGATTCGGGCCCCGAGGATGCCACACGGAAAGGCCACGAGGAAAATCGTATTGAAGAAGTCCATCCCGAATCCATCCTTATGGGCACGGTAGTTGGCCATGAACAGCGAGAGGCAGGCACCGAAGACGATGATGATGCCGTAGAAGGCAATAATCGGATTGCCGTTCCGGTCCTGCCCGATGCCTTGGACGTAGGCCTCGAACGGAAGAGAAGAAATCATTTGTCCGATCCTTTCAGCGGGTTGATGCCTTCCGGTGTCGTCACCCGTGCCGTGTTGTCGACGATCTCGACCCGCTGCAGGTCGTTATCGTCCGCATGGTGGATGACCCGGACGGAGCTTTCTTCCTTCTTCGCCAAACGGATGTTCTGGGTGTCCGGAACGATGGGCTGGTCGGGCTCGGGATTCATGCTGAAGACCTTGCCCTGGGCCTGGGCCAGGCGCATCTGCTCAGCCGCCTTGGCGTTGAGTCTCCGTTCCTGAATCTCGCTCAACCGCTTCTGGAACTCATAACCGGTGTCGTAGCCGTAGTCCTTGAGCTTGTAGTTCGTGACCGCGGCCTCGATGATTTCCGCCATGGACCGGGCGGCCGAAACCGGCAGGCGGATCAGCGGGACGCTCTCCCCGAGGATGTCGTAGCGGTCGGTCTTCATTCCGACCCGTTCCATCGGCTCGTTCTTGTTGAAGGCGACGAGGGAGATGACGAGCTTCACGTGGGCCTTCTTCTCCAGGGCGTTGATGCCGAACATGCGGGCGACGTCGATGATGCCGATGCCCCGGACCTCCATCATGCCGTAGATGCTCTCCGGGCAAGTGCCGATGAGCTTGCCGCGGACGGCAGAGACATCCACGCGGTCATCCGCAATCAGCGGATGGCCCTTCCGGATGAGCTCCAGCGAAATCTCCGACTTTCCGATTCCGGACTCGCCAATCAGCAGGACGCCCACGCCGTAGATATCGAGCAAGCAGGCGTGAAGGGAAGTCTTCGGCGCCAAGGCTTCACTCAGGTAGATGTAAAGGTCCGACATCAGGTTGGACGTGTCCGCATCCGAAACGAAGAGCGGGCAGTTCTTCTTCTTGGCCGCCTTCAGCAGAGGAGCCGGTGCTTCGGCGTCATGGCAGAGGATGACGGCCGGGCACTCCTCGTCGCAAATCTTGAGGCAGTTCCGGTAGATGAACTCGGGGTCGGAGTCCTTGATGAGGGCCATCTCCTTGTTTCCAATGAGCATGATCCGGTCCTTCTGGTGGAACTGAAACAAGCCTAACAGCTCCAGTCCAGGACGGTCGAGCTCGGCGACCTTGACTTCCCGGCTCAGGGACGTCAGGTCCCCGTTCAGAATCTTAAAACCGAAGTGGTTCGCCAGATCTAGGGATTTGAACATAAAGGTCCTCCTTAGAAACAGAAAGAAAAGGACACGGAATCCGGCACACAGCTCATCTTTCCTATTATATGGTCTTCGAAGAAGGGGAACAAGAAAGAGCGAGGAAAAGGGCAGGACATTCGATCGTGACGGCGAAGGCGGTGATGGAGGAGCTGAGGGGGATGCAGGGGCGCATCCTGCCCGCCGAGGACGGCAGGGAGGTCGTCCTCGGAGCCGAGAAGGACGAGTTGAACATGGTGATGGCGAAGGCGTTCGGGATGTCGATGTCGAAGCAGTTCCTGAAGATCGACGCGCTGGAGAGGTATTCGGGGCTGAAGATAGGGAAGAAGGGGCGGGCGTAAGGCACGCGAAAAGCCGGCTGACCGGAGGGGAACTACTACAAAAAACGGCAGGGTCCTCCGGAAAGCCGGCTTTTTATCGCATTTCTTCGGAATCGGCTGCAAAACTTTTAGAAGAAGGGGAACAAGAAAGAGCCGAGGAAAAGGGCAGGCAAATCCCGAAGGGGAAGACGTTCTCGGGTATAATAGTCCCGTATGTCGGACATTCATATCCACTGGTTCCCGGGCCACATGAAGAAGGCCAGGAACGCCGTCGAGGAGAAGCTGAAGGCCTGCGACGGCGTCATCGAAATCGGCGACAGCCGGGCTCCCTTCTCCTCCTTTCCGGACTCCCTGGACGCTTTAACGAAGGGAAAAGCCAAGATTTTCGTCCTTTCCAAGAAAGATCTGGCCGACCCCGCCCGCCTGAAGGAGGCGATGGCCCGTTACCGGGAGAAGGGCATCCAGCCCTATGCCCTCAACCTGACCGACCCGAAGTCGGCCAAGGAGATCGTCCGTTATCTCGGCTCCCTGAGGACGAGCAAGGATGCCCGTTTCGAGAAGCTCGGCTTTCCTCTTCCAATGAAGACCTTCATGGTTCTCGGAATCCCCAACGTCGGAAAGAGCACGCTGATCAACTACCTAGCGGGGAAGAAGAAGGCGGCCGTGGAGAACCGGCCGGGCAAGACGAGGGACGAGCCCCTGATCAAGATCAACGACAAGGTTCAGATCTTCGACACCCCGGGCATCCTGGAACCAAACTATCAGGATCCCGAAGTCATCGGGAAGCTGGCTCTTCTCGGTTCCGTTAAGGCCGACCTCGTTCCGGTCATCCCGCTCTCGGACTACCTGCTCGACTTGACGTATCCCCATTACGAATCCTTCTACCGAAAACGGTACGGCATCGTCCGAGACGGCTCGGACGAGGAATACTTCTACGCCTTGGCCCAGTCGAGGAAGTTCCTCCTCAAAGGCGAGGAAGTCGACGTCATGCGGGCCAGAAGCATGGTCTTGACCGAGTTCCGCAACGGCATCCTCGGTCCTCTCTCCCTCGATGAATAAGAAAAACGGAAAAGACCGTTCCCGCTTTCTCTTTGACGAAGGAATCCGTCAACAGAGGAACATCGTTACGATCGCCGGGTTCGACGAGGCCGGGCGAGGTCCGCTTGCCGGCCCGGTCTCCTGTGCCGGCGTCGTCCTTCCTCCGGACTACGAGAACGATGGGATCAACGACTCCAAGAAGCTGAGCGACAAGGAACGCCGACTTCTTTTCGAGGACATCCGAGCAAAGGCGCTAGCCTATGCCGTCGTCCTGGTCCCGGTCGAGATGATTGACCGGGTCAACATCCTGGAGGCGGACCGCCTCGGCATGGAGGAATGCCTGCGCAAGATTCAGGAGAAGCTCAAGGTCGACTACATCATCACGGACTATATGTCCCTTCACACGTCGATACCTCTGCTCTCCATTCCGAAAGGAGATGCCACTAGCGAGGCGGTCTCGGCGGCCAGCATTCTCGCCAAGGTAACCCGGGATGACTACATGATCCAGCTGGATGCGAAATATCCTCAGTACGGCTTCGCCCGGAACAAGGGATACGGAACGAAGGACCATCTCGAGGCCCTAAGGAAGTACGGATACGTCGAAGGAGTCCACCGGAAGAGCTTTGAGCCGGTGAAGTCGATGGCGGACGAGAAGGAGGGAAGCACCCTCTTTGCGTGAATGCGGCCGGGAAGGATCCCGACCGTTTTTTTCGTTTCTTTGGCGTCTCCGGCCGAAAGAGGGCTCGAAGGAGAACGAAGAAATGACGAGTGCACGGGAGATACTGCTGACGCTGTCGTGGAAGTATGGCGGAGACTGGGAGGCCATCTATCGGGCCATCCAGAAGAAGGAGATGCTTTCCGAGGAGATCCGGAAGGAAGCCCTGTCGAAGACGAAGTCGAATTTCCTCACCTTGGTCGATACGCTCTATCCGTACAGCCTCCAGCAGTGCTTCAAGCCGCCTTTCGTCCTTTATTACTATGGGGATATCGGCCTCCTCTCTCGGGAGTACCGCCTGACCGTGGTCGGGACGAGAACGCCGACCGACTACCAGAAGAACGCGGTCGCTTCCTACGTCGAGGAGGCCGAGAGCGCCCTCTCTTCCGGGGTGGTCGTCGTCTCCGGGATGGCCGGCGGCATCGACCAGGCCGCCATGAACGCAGCCTACCGGAAGAAGGCCCCGTTCATCGGAATTCTTGGCGGCGGCATCGACCGTCTCTATCCGGAGTCGGCCCGCGCGCTCTACGAAGCCGCCAAGCGGAAGGAAGGCTTGGTCCTTAGCGAGTACCCGTTGGACCTTGCTCCGAAGCCGGAGAACTTCCTCTTCCGCAACCGGATCCTGGCCGCCTTAAGCGACGTCGTCCTGGTCGGCGGAGGGAAGAACCGGAGCGGGACGGCGACGACGGCCCGCTATGCCCTGGAGCAGGGGAAGGAGATTCTCGCCCTGCCTTGCAACAACACCGGGGACGACCTGACCAACAGCCTGATCCGGGACGGAGCCGAGATTGTCCTCTCGTCGGAAGACCTGATCTCGTCCCTTCGTTCGGCGTATCGGACCAGCGGTGGAAAAGCCGGCGAAAGATCTCCTTAACTATATAGTTAAGGAAGGGTTCGGTTCTCTTGACAAAGGCAGAGTCACTCGGAATAATACTTCCGCGAAAACGGGAGGGGGAGCAACGAGCATGAAACTGATCATTGTCGAATCGCCACACAAGAGCGAGACCATTTCCAAGTTCCTGCCGAAGGACTATCGGGTCATCGCCAGCAAAGGGCACATCCGTGACCTCGCCAGCAGCGGCCCCATGGGCCTTGGCGTCAACATCCAGGATGGCTTCAAGCCAACGTATGTGATTTCTCCCGACAAAGAGGCCGTCGTCCGGGAGCTGAAGGCGGCCGTGAAGAAGGCGGACGTCGTCTATCTGGCAACCGATCCGGACCGGGAAGGAGAAGCTATCTCCTGGCATCTGGCCCAGGTCCTGAACCTGCCGGTCGAGACGACTCCCCGGATCGAGTTCCATGAAATCACCAAGAACGCGGTCCTCCAAGCCCTCGCCCATCCGAGGACGATCGACATGAACCTGGTCGAGAGCCAGGAAACCCGCCGGATCATCGACCGGATCATGGGCTACCGTCTGTCCTCGCTCCTTCAGAAGAAGATCAAGAGCCGGAGTGCCGGACGGGTTCAGTCCGTCGTCCTGAAATTCATCGTCGACCGGGAGAAGGAAATCCAGGCGTTCAAGCCGGAGGAATACTGGACTCTGACGGCTTCTTTAAAGGATGCCGACGGACATCCGGTCTCGGCCACCCTTTCGACCTATCAGGGGAAGACCCTGAAGGTGACGAGCGGTGCTCAGGCTGACCAGGTCGAGAAAGCCCTCCGCACGCCGTTTACGGTCTTAAGCGTGAAGAAGGAGATGAAGCGCCGGGAGCCTCAGCCCCCGTTCACGATGGCCACGATGGAACAGGCGGCCTACAGCCAGTTCCACTTCACGACGAAGCGGACCGCGGCCATCGCCCAGAAGCTTTACGAGGGCGAGGAAATCGCCGGCACCTCGACGGGTCTTATCACCTACATGCGAACCGACAGCACCCGTCTCTCGGACGAGTTCAAGGGGATGGCCTTCTCGTTCCTGAAGGAGCACTTCGGGGACTCCTACGTCGGCCATGCCCACATGCAGAAGAGCGAGAAAAACGTCCAGGATGCCCATGAGGCCATCCGTCCGACGGATCTCAGCCTCACGCCTCAGGCGGTCAAGCCTTACCTTTCGAACGACGAGTACCAGCTCTACCGCCTGATCTATGCACGGGCCTTAGCCTCCCTGATGACCGCCCGGACCTGGGAGTCCGAGAGCGTCACGCTGAATTCCGGGGACTACGGATTCACCTGCTCGACCAGCCATCCGGTCTTCGACGGTTACTCGAAGGTTTATGGCGAGTTCGAGGAAAAGAACAGCCTGCCGGACCTTCCGGACCTTAAGGAAGGCGAGAAGCTGGACTACCTCGGATGCAAGAAGGAACAGCACTTCACGGAGCCGCCGTCGCGATACAACGAAGGGAAGCTCGTCAAGCTCATGCAGGAGAACGGCATCGGCCGTCCTTCCACCTATGCGACGACGATCTCGACCCTCCTGGACCGGGACTACGTCGAGACCCAGAAAGGCGGTGCCCTCGTTCCGACCGAGCAGGGCGTCCTGACCAGCGCCAAGCTGGAGGAGAACTTCCCGAAGTACATGGACGTCGCCTACACGGCCAACATGGAGAAGGAGCTCGACGAGATTGCCGAAGGGGACGTCGACAAGAATGCCCTTCTGTCGGACTTCTACACCGAATTTACGGAGCTCTACGACGAGGCGGACAAGAAGATGGAGAAGATCAAGCCGGTCGAGGTTGGAAGGAACTGCCCCGTCTGCGGGTCCCCGCTGGTACTCCGTCACGGCAAGTACGGCGACTTCGTCGGCTGCAGCAACTATCCTTCCTGCCATTACATCGAGAAGGAGAAGCCTCAGGTCGTCGAAGGGAAGACCTGCCCGCGCTGCGGGGCGCCTCTGGTTCTCCGCCACTCGAAGAAGGGCGACTTCCTGGGCTGCAGCAACTATCCGAAGTGCAACTACATGGCCGACCTTCAGGGCAACGAGCTGAAGCACGAGAAGAAGGAGATTGTCATCCCACCGGATGCGCCGATCTGCCCGAGATGCCACACCGGCCACCTGATCGTCAAGAAGAGCCGCTGGGGCAAGGAGTTCCTGGGCTGCAGCAACTACCCGAAGTGCCGCTACATGGAAAAGCTTCCTTCGGACAAGGCGAAGGACAAAGACAAGAAGGAAGGGGAGTAAGACGCAAGGCCGCGACGAGCGGCCTTTTCTCGTCCATCAAAAAAGCGGAGAGCGTACTCTCCGCCAGGATTCGAAGGAAGGCTAACCGAGGATGAGGTTCCGGAAGACCCGTTCGAACTCGTCCGTCTTGACGTTGTCCATGATGCCGGCGTGGGCGATAGCGACCCGGCCGGTCTCCTCGCTGACGACGATCGTCACCGAGTCGGTGATCTCGCTGATGCCGAGCGCCGCCCGGTGGCGGGCACCGAACTTGCCGACGACGGCCTTCGTCGACGGCGGGTAGTAGACGGCCGCGGCGATGATGGTGTCTCCCCGGACGATGATGGCTCCGTCATGGAGCCGCGTCCCTTCGTAGAAGATCGTCTCGACCAGCTCCGGCGTAAACGGGGCGTTGATGATGGTGCCGCTCTTCATGAAGTCCTCGAGCGGGGTGCTCCGCTCGAAGGTGATGAGGGCGCCGACCTTGTTGGAGCTAAGCCACTCGACGGCGGTGACGACGTTCTGAATGAGTTTGTTCTGGTCGATCTCCTTCTTGGTGGTTCCCTTCAACTTCTCTCCCTTCAGCGGCATCGCAACGTACTTCCGGATGATTCCGGCATTGATAAAGCAGAAGACGACCGTCCCGAGGAGGATGGCGAGGATCGCCACGATGGCCAGGTTGTTCAGGTTGAAGCAGAGCGCAAGGATATAGACGGCGACAGAAACGCCGTAATAGATCCACACGGCCATCCGGTTGATCTTGATGCCGATGAAGACCCCGAGGGCCACGATGATGACCGCCGTAAGGACGAGGTCAACGATAAAGCGAGGCTCGATGGCGGCTTCGCTTCCGCTTGCGGCAAGAAGAGCCTCGGCCCCGGCAGTAGATATCCATTGATTCATTCTAAAAACCTCTCGACTCGTTCCTCAACTATTATAAAAGGCCCGGTGCCGGAAAAGAAACTTCTTTTCGCCGAAAGAAAGGCAAAAACGCCCTTCTTTCCGCTCTTTGGGGTCGAATCGGCCTGCTTATAGGCGAGGGAGAAAGAAGCCCGAGCGAAAAGAGGAGGAAAAAGGTATCATATAGGAACACGGAGGAGAACGAAAAATGCCGACACCGCATAATGACGCCAATGAGTTTGATTACGCCAAAACCGTCCTGATGCCGGGGGATCCGCTTCGGGCGAAGTTCATCGCGGAGAACTACTTGGAGAACCCGAAGCTGGTCAACCAGGTCCGGGGCATGCTGGCCTACACGGGAACCTACCATGGAAAGAAGGTCTCCGTCATGGGACACGGGATGGGCATGCCGTCGATCGGCATCTATGCGCAGGAGCTCTATAGCTACTATCACGTGGATCGGATCATCCGGATCGGGTCGGCAGGATCGCTGTCGCCGGACCTGAAGCTCTTCGACCTCGTCCTCGCCTCCGGAGCGAGCACCAACAGCAACTTCGCCGCCCAGTACGACCTTCCGGAGAACGGGACATTGAGCGCGGTCGCTAGCTTCCCTCTCCTTGTCGAAGCGAGGGACAGCGCCGAGAAGCATCACTATCGTTACCAGGTCGGGCAGGTCTTCTCTTCGGACCATTTCTACAACGACCCCGAGTCCAAGTGGAAGAAATGGGCCCACATGGGCTGCCTTGCCGTCGAGATGGAGGCCTATGCGCTCTATCTCATCGCGGCGGACCAAAAGAAGGAAGCTCTGACCATCCTGACCATCAGCGACTCCATGATCACCCATGAGGAGACGACGACGGAGCAGAGAAGGACGGGCTTCACCCACATGATGGACGTCGCCCTGGACTGCGTGAAGGAGTAGCATGTCTGCTCTTTTCGTCGTCGTTGCCGTCCTTGTCGCCCTCCTGGGGCTTTTCGGCATCCTGTATTTTCCCCTTCGGAGCCTTCTCGAACGGAAGCATTTCTCGAAAAGCGTCTACCGTAGCCTCTACCATCTTGCTGAGGACGAGGACTTCTATCTGCTGAACAACGTCCGGCTCTACTTCGACGGGAATCCGGAGCCTTACGTCTATTCCCACATCCTCTTCGGCGAGAAGTACGTCTACTTCGTCCAGGACTTCACCGAGGAAGGCGGAATCTTCGGAGACTTGAGGGACGACCATCTTTTCCGGAGGGACTTCCGGGGCGAGGTGACGTCCCTAGACAATCCGGTCAAGGCCCAGGAGAAGCGGGTCGGACGCCTTCTGGAACAGATCCGTCTACCCCAGGACTCCTCGATGTTCGTCCGGGCCGTCGTCTATAACGACTCCCTGACGGTCTCCCATGCCCTCCAGGCAGAGGAGAAAGGATACTGGTTCCTTCCGAAGAAGGAGCTTCTTTCCACCATCCGGAAGGCGGAGAAGGACGACGTTCCTCCGATCAAGGAGGAGGACAACCACAATCTCGTCCAGCTCCTGAAGCAGATCAGCGAGAAGAACAAGGCCTACCAAAAAGAGGAAAGCGCAAAGCCGAGCCGGTAGCCCTCTTTCCTCGGAACACTTCGAAAAACGAACCATGGCCTTCTTTTTCGGCGTGATAGAATGAAAACAATCCACTTTTGATTGAGGAAAAAAGAAAATGAAAACTACTTTAGTCGTTATGGCGGCCGGCATGGGAAGCCGTTTCGGCGGCTTGAAGCAGGCCACGGCCATCACGGAAAGCGGGAAGGGAATCCTGGACTTCTCCTTCTATGACGCGAAGAAAGCCGGTTTCTCCGACGCCGTCGTGATCCTTCGTCAAGACATCCAGGAAGAGTTCAAGAACCGGATCGGACACCGCCTGGAGCAGGTCCTTCCGGTCACCTACGTCCTTCAGGACACCTCCTCGCTTCCGGAAGGACGGAAGAAGCCCTTCGGAACGGCCCATGCCATCCTCTGCTGCAAGGACGCCGTCCACAATCCGTTCCTCGCCATCAACGCGGACGACTATTACGGTGCCCACGCCTTTAACGAAATCGAGAAGTTCCTCGAGAAAGCCTCGCCCTCGCACTACGCCATGGTCGCTTACGAGCTCGGGAAGACGCTCTCGAAGAACGGCACCGTCACCCGGGGCGTCTGCGCCATCCAGGACGGCTTTCTTTCCCGCGTCGAGGAATGCTACGGCATCCACGACGACGGAAGCTGCCTCTTCGAAGGCAAGGAGACCCGTCTTCCGATGGAGACCCCGGTCAGCATGAACCTCTGGGGACTGACGCCGGACTTCTTCGATCTTCTCGAGGCGAAGTGGGCCCTCTTCCAGAAGACGGCCGACCTGGAAAAGGACGAGTTCCTCCTTCCGAGCGTGATTGGGGAAGCCATCGCGGAGAAGAAGGCCACGGTGAAGGTGTTCCACAACTCGGACGCCTGGACCGGGATGACCTACAAGGAAGACTTGCCGACCGTCAAGGCGAACATTCAGAAGCTGGTCGATGAGGGTTTCTACCCTGGCTTCTAACGACCGAAGGACGATGCTCCTCCCCCTTTTCCGGGAAGGGCATTTTTCCTCGAAACGACGGAGGAATCCATTACAATAGGGGTTGGAGTTTTAGATTGGCATGAAACAGCACGAGTTATACGAAAGGATCCAGACCCGGAAGCAGCGTCTCTCGCCGAAAGAGAACGCGTTTAACCTTCTTCTTCTCTTCGTCCCGTCGCTGACGGAGATCCTGCTCTTCGTCGGAGCCGGGGTGACGAGCATCGTCACCATCGGCATCTCCTTCCTCCTCCTTCTCCTCTCCTACTTCGTCCTTCCGATGTTCTACACCGTCGAGAAGCGGGTCCGCTACGCCATGGCCGGAATCCGGACCGACTTCACCTACAGGGACGGCTACAAGGCCTTCTTCACCTCCGCCCAGGGCGGCATCTTCGGCATCCTTACCTCCCTGCTCTACGCCTCCCTCCTGTTCTTCCTGGCTTACCTGATCTTCGGAAACCTCTTCCCCTACGTCTGCAACGTCTTCCCCGGCGCAAGCGAAGTCTTCCAGACCGGTAGCAAGATTCTCCTCGGCAACAGCGCCGACCCGGCCTCCAAGGAACAGGCCTCCCGCTACCTTCTCGACAACTTCTACCTTCTGGCCCGTCCGATGATGCTCGAAGTCGCCATCATCCTATTCCTCCCTTCCCTTTACTTCCTCTTCTTCGGCGTCGACTCCGCGTTGGCCGACCACGAGATTTCCACCATCGTCCTTCCGGACATCGACCTCAACCTTTCGGCGTCCCAGTCCCGGGCCCTAGCCCACGGCTCCTTCCGCCGCCTTCTTCAGAAGGACTTCCTCCCCGCCAGCTTCCGACTCAACTGGCCTTACTACCTGAGCTATATCCTCCTTTACGGACTTGTCCTTTACGGCTGTCTGTCCATCCCGGTCTCCCCCGCCAGCAACCTTTATCTTCTTCTCTTCGAAATCTTCCTTACGCCGGTTCTCCTTCTCTTCGTCGGGTTCTACCTCAACTACTTCATCCTCCGGAATAACGACGCCCTCCTCGAGGAGATCACGCCCCTTCTTCTCGGCCGTCTTCCGGCCCCAATGAAGGAGACCATCCGGCAGACCTACCGAAACCCGAGCTACGTCCATGGACAGGAGAGCGCCTTACGGGGCTCCTTTGTCCCCGAGGACAAAGCTTTCGACGACAGGGAGAAGCCTATGCCCAAGGCAACCTACTCCGACAAGCACGAGACGTACTCTTCGCCGGTGGAGGTCTTCGATCCTTCAAAGCCCCAGGGGGGCGCCGCTCCGGCGGCGGAGAAGAAGGACGACGGGCCGAAGGCCTTCGTCGTCGACTTCTCCGATACGGCCACGAAGGACGTCAGCGAAACAAAGGGCGAAACGGAGGCCAAGCCTCAGGACGGCGGAAGCAAGGACGAAGGAAAGACGGATCCGGAACCGGATTCCTCCTCTTCGTCGGACAAGAAAGAAGGATAACCCATGTTATCTGTCGGCATCGATATCGGTTCGACCACCATCAAGGCCGTCGTTTTAGACGAGAACAACCATCTTCTCTACTCTTCCTACCAGCGCCACTACTCCCGCATCAGCGAGAAGCTTTCCGAGGTCCTCTCGGAGCTCGAGAACGGCCCCTTGAAGGGCATCAAGGAAGTGCCACTTGCCTTCACCGGATCGGCCGGCATGGGCATTGCCGAAGGCTGCCGTTTCCCGTTCTACCAGGAAGTCTACGCGACCCGGGAGACGACGAAGGCCTTCTTCCCGAAGACGGACTGCATCATCGAGCTCGGAGGCGAGGATGCCAAGATTCTTTTCCTGACGAACGGCGTCGAAGTCCGGATGAACGGAACCTGCGCCGGCGGGACAGGCGCCTTCATCGACCAGATGGCGAGCCTGCTCAACGTCCCGGTCGAGAAGATGGACGAGCTGGCCCGCGGGCACGAGCGGATTTATACCATTGCCTCCCGCTGCGGCGTCTTCGCCAAGTCGGACGTCCAGCCGCTGCTGAACCAGGGAGCGAGGAAGGAAGACATCGCGGAGAGCATCTTCTACGCCGTCGTCAACCAGACGATCGCCGGACTCGCCCAGGGACGCCCCATCGAGGGGAACGTCATGTACCTCGGCGGACCGCTGACCTTCATGTCGGAGCTGAGGAAGGCTTTCGACGACACCCTGAAGGTAAAGGGAACCCTCCCGGAGGACTCCCTCTATTTCGTCGCGATCGGAGCTGCCCTCTTAGCCCGGAAGGACAAGCCGGTCGCCCTCGACTCCATCCTGTCCAAGGTCGATGCCTATCGGAACAACGAGAACTTCTCCTATATCGAGCCGCTCTTCAAAGACCAGGCCGAATACGACGCCTTCAAGGCCCGGCATGAGAAGGACACGGTCCCGGTCCTTCCCCTCTCCGACTACGAAGGACCGCTTTATCTCGGTGTCGACAGCGGATCGACGACGCTGAAGTGCGTCCTGATCGACAAGGACAAGAATCTCCGGTACTCCGCCTACGAAGGAAACCAGGGCGATCCGATCCGTCTGCTGAGGGAGATGCTCCTTGACATCTACGCCGAGATGAACCCGAAGGCCTACCTTGCCGGCGCTAGCGCCACCGGCTACGGGGAGGAGCTCGCCAAGGATGCCTTCTCCTTAGACCACGGGATCGTCGAGACTATGGCCCATTTCGAGGCCGCGAAGCACTTCCTCCCCGACGTCGAGTTCATCCTCGACATCGGCGGCCAGGACATCAAGTGCTTCCGGATCCGCAACGGCACGGTCGACGACATTTTCCTTAACGAGGCCTGCTCCTCCGGCTGCGGAAGCTTCCTTCAGACCTTCGCAAAGTCCCTCGGCTATTCCATCGAGGACTTCAGTAGGCTCGCCCTCTTCGCCAAGCGTCCGGTCAACCTCGGCTCCCGCTGCACCGTCTTCATGAACTCCAACGTCAAACAGGCCCAGAAGGACGGGGCCAGCGTGGCGGACATCTCCGCCGGCCTCTCCATCTCCGTCGTCAAGAACGCCCTCTACAAGGTCATCCGGGCCTCCTCTCCGGACGAGCTCGGAAAGAAGATCGTCGTCCAGGGCGGGACCTTCCTTAACGACGCCGTGCTCCGGGCCTTCGAGAAGGAGCTCGGGCGGGACGTCATCCGCAGCAACATCGCTGGCCTGATGGGCGCCTACGGCGCGGCCCTGGACGCGATGGACCTGAAGCTTGAGCACAGCGCCGTCCTCAGCAAGGACGCCCTTCTTTCCTTCCACCGGGTGGTCCGGACCACGACCTGCCAGGGCTGTATGAACCACTGCCGTCTGACGGTCTCCATCTTTGACGACCACCGGGTCTTCATCGGCGGAAACCGCTGCGAGAAGCCGGTCCAGAAGAAGACGTCCTTCGACCCGACGATGGACCTCTACGACTTCAAGTACCGCCTCTTACGGTCCTACGACCAGGAGAAGGAGGACCCTTCCCGCTTTCCCCGCGGCAAGATCGGCCTTCCGATGGGACTGAACTTCTACGAGCTCGTTCCGTTCTGGTCGGCCTTCTTCTCGACCCTGGGCTTCCAGGTCGTCTTAAGCGACCCCTCGAGCCATGCCCTCTACCGGAAAGGCCAGATGACCATTCCGAGCGACACGGTCTGCTACCCGGCTAAGCTCATGCACGGGCACGTGATGAACCTCCTGGAGAAAGGGGTGAAGACCATCTTCTATCCCTGCATGTCCTACAACATCCAGGAGAAGAAGACGGACAACCATTACAACTGCCCGGTGGTGGCCTACTATTCCGAGGTCATCGCCGCCAACTGCAAGGCCCTGAAGGAAGACGGGGTGACCTACATCAAGGAGTACGTCAACCTCAGCGAGCGGCCGTACTTCAGCCGTAAGCTCTATGAAGACCTGAGGAAGTACGTTCCGGACCTGAAGGAGGAGGAAGTCCATAAGGCGACGGAAAAAGGCTATCGGGAGTACCACCGCTACGCCGAGCTAGTCTTCCGGAAGGGACGAAAGATCATCGAGAAAGCTAGGAAGGAGAAGAAGCTTATCCTCGTCCTCAGCGGACGTCCTTACCACGTCGACCCGCTCATCAACCATGACATCGACAAGCTGATCCTCGGCTACGGATGCGCCGTGGTCAGCGAGGACGTCGTCAGCGCGATGGAGAAGAATCCGGACCCGGCTACGGTCCTCAACCAGTGGACGTACCATTCCCGTCTCTATAAGGCGGCCAACTACGTCACGACCCAGAAGGACATGGAGATGATCCAGCTCGTCTCCTTCGGCTGCGGCGTCGATGCCATCACGACGGACGAGTGCCGGGACATCCTGGAGCGGCACGGGAAGATCTACACGCAGGTGAAGATCGACGAGGTGACGAACCTCGGAGCGGTGAAGATCCGGATCCGCTCCCTCTTAGAAGCCCTGAAGAAGAAAGACGCGGAGGGGAAGTGACATGTTCTACCATTTCCGTTGGTATCCGAAAGGAAAGGACGGGTTCTACCGGGACAGGAACGGAAGAATCCTGTTCACGAAAAAGATGAAGAAGGACTACACGATCCTCTTCCCGATGATGGCACCGATTCATTTTGCGATGCTGCAGCGGGTCTTTAACCACTACGGCTACCACGCCGAGCTACTGACGACGACCGGACCGCAGATTGCCCAGACCGGGCTGAAGTACATCCAGAACGACATGTGCTACCCGGCGATTCTCTCCCTCGGGCAGATGATCAACGCCCTTCAGTCCGGAAAGTACGACATCCACCACACGGCGCTCATGATTTCCCAGACCGGCGGCGGATGCCGGGCGAGCAACTACATCTCCCTGCTGAGGAAAGGACTGAAGCGGGCCGGCCTCGACGAGGTCCCGGCGGTCAGCATCAACCTCTCCGGCCTGGAGCCGAACCCTGGCCTCACCCTTTCCGTCGGGCTCATCCGCCGTCTTCTGGCGGCGGTCATCTACGGCGACATGCTGATGGTCCTGAAGAACCAGGTCGAACCCTACGAGGTGAAGAAGGGCGAGAGCGCCGCCCTCGTCAAGACCTGGCAGGACCGCCTCTGCCAGCAGATGCTTTACGGCAGCGGCTACAAGATCCCGAAGGTCGAGAAGAACCTCGATCTCATCAGCGACGACTTCGCCCGGATCGAGCAGGACCATCGGAAGCGGGTCAAGGTCGGCATCGTCGGCGAGATCTACGTGAAGTACGCCGCCTTAGGCAACAACAACCTGGAAGCCTTCCTCCGTCAGCAGGACTGCGAGGTCAACCTTCCGGGCATGATGAACTTCATCCTCTTCAAGATCGACAACCGGATCGAGGACTGTAAGCTCTACGGCGGACATCCTTTCAAGAAGCGCTTCTGCGAGATCCTCTTCGACTACTCGACGAAGATCCAGAACGCCTTCAACGCCGCCATCGCCCGGCACTCCGGTTTCGAGGTTCCGCTCCCCTATGCAAAGGTCAAGGAACTCGACAAGGGCGTCAACGGCTACGGGAACAAGATGGGCGAAGGGTGGCTCTTGACCGGCGAGATGCTGGAGCTCTGCTCCAGCGGCTATCCGAACATCGTCTGCACCCAGCCCTTCGGCTGCCTGCCGAACCACATCTCCGGCAAGGGCATGATCCGCAAGGTCCGGGAGCTCTATCCGGAGAGCAACATCGTCGCCGTGGACTACGACCCGGGCGCCCCGAAGGTCAACCAGGAGAACCGGATCAAGCTGATGCTCTCGATCGCCAAGGAGAACCTGGAGAAGGAAGAGGCCGAGAAGAAGGCCTAGGAGAACCCGATCCGGGGCCGGCCAAAGGAAGAATCCCTTCCGGCCGGCTTTTCTTTTTCCCGCCGTGGTAGAATCGACCCGAAAGGAAGAAAAAGCGCATGAGAATCGGTGCCTTGGAAGCCGGCGGGACGAAGATGGTCGTGGCCGTCTTCGACGGCGAGAACCGATGCCTCCGAAAGGCATCGATCCCGACGAGTCGTCCGGAGGAGACCCTGCCGAAGATGATTTCCTTCTTCCAGGAAGAGAAGCTTGACGCTTTAGGGATTGCCTCCTTCGGTCCGGTCGACCTTCATCCGGAGTCGAAAACGTACGGCTGGATTACGACAACCCCGAAGAAGGCCTGGCGGAACGTCGATCTTGTCGGCGCGTTTCAGAAGGCCCTGAAGGTCCCAATCGGCTTTGACACCGACGTCAACGGGGCCCTGCTCGGCGAGGTCTCCTTCGGCTCCTGTAAGGGGCTTAGCGACGCCGTGTACCTGACGGTCGGAACCGGGATCGGCGGCGGGGTCCTCTCCGGCGGGAAGCTTCTTCACGGGATGCTCCATCCCGAGATTGGACATCTGAGAGTCCCCCGGGTGGAAGGGGACGACTACGCGGGATGCTGTCCTTACCACAAGGACTGCCTGGAAGGAATGGCCAGCGGCCCGGCCATCGAGGGAAGGTACGGAAGAAAGGCCCAGGAGCTTGCTTCGGTGCCGGAGGTCTGGGACTTGGAGAGCCGGTATCTGGCTTATGGCATCGTCGACCTCATTCTCACCCTGAGCCCACAGCGGATCGTTTTAGGCGGCGGCGTGCTTCACCAGGAACAGCTTTATCCCTTGATCCGGAAGCACGTCGAGGAGCTTTTAGGCGGCTATCTCTCGACACCGGAGGTTCAGGACCTGTCCTCGTACCTCGTTGCGCCGGCCCTTAGGGACGAACAAGGAATCCTCGGCGCCATGATGCTGGGAAAGCAGAAGCTGACAGAGAAAGAAAAAAGTTAGAAAGGGATTTCCTTTTTTAACGAAACGCTGTAGAAGGTATTGCGTTTCCAATTTGTCCATTAAGCGGAACAAGAAGGGGAAGAGAAGAAGAGAATCCCCTTCTTTTCTTGTCCTGGCTGTTCACTGAAGTCAGGCAAGAAAATAGCGATAAAAAACTATCTAATCGGTTGTTAAAACAAATTAGTAATTAAAAATAACATAACATAGATACATATAAGTGTTAATTTCGTGGAAGAAAGAATAGGCTTTGTCTATTAATGGGACTTCGGAAGCGGAGGATTAGAGGGCCCTTTCTCCTTTCCCCTCAAAGAAAATGTTATGAGCCTAAAAAGAAAAGTAAAGGAAATATGAAGATTTTGCTTGAAATGTAAGGGGTACCAAACTACAATACCGCTTGTACGAAGGAAGAAGACCTTCGCACCTATTCTCAAAAAGGGGGAATCGAACATGAAACGTACGTTGACGATGACTCTTTCGCTTCTGACGATGCTGTCCTTGGCTTCTTGCCATCCGACGGCGAGCAGCTCGAGCGAGGGCACGAATCCGGGCACTCCGGACAAACCTGCTGAGCCCTCCCAGACGCAATCCGTAGCGGATGCGAAGGTTCTGGCGGCGGTGAAGGATGCGATGACCCTGAGCCGGGACGAGCTGATGAAGAAGGCGGCCCAGGAACTCGGCAACAACCAGGTCCGCGTCTATGCGGTTACGTCCCGTGGCGGCAAGTCGGCGGCGCTGAACAAGTTCAAGGAAGAACTCAAGAAGGCCGGATCGACGAACGAGAACCCGGTGGTGTACAAGTCCACCGTTGACGGAAAGATTTATACCATTCTCAACGGAACCATCGAGGCGAAGAACCAGGACTATGACGGCGCTATCCTCCAGGATGGCTACCAGCTCCAGAAGAAGTTCATCGACACCGGGTACTACACGAACTATATCCCGAAGGAGTGGGCGGACGATGCGAACAGCGATAAGTCGGCCAAGGATCCTTTCACCCTTCAGTACAACTTCAAGACCATCATGTACAACAACAAGGGCCTCCCGGACATGAAGATTGACAACGTCTGGGACATGGTCGCCCCGAAGTACAAGGGCAAGCTGTTCACGATGGACCCGTCCAACGAGAACGTCAACATGGACTGGCTCATCACGCTGACCGACTCGAAGTGGGCGGGCGTCCTGAAGAAGGCCTACGAAGATCCGACCAATGACCAGAAGGCCAACCTTCCCCTCACAGAGTATGAGTCTTACGGCGACCTGAAGTACTCCTACGCCTTCATCGCGAACTTCCTCAATAATGCGGTCTTCTCTGCGGACGACGGCAAGGCGGTCGATGACTTAGCCAAGACGCCGGGCGCGGTCGGCTGGATCGTCTACTCCAAGATCATGAACATCAAGGAGACCGATGCCATCTCCAAGAAGAACATCGTCATCGCTGCCTTAGGCAACGAGAACACGGACGGCGCCAACCCGGGCGACAGCAAAATCAAGGGATTCGGCGGATTCATGTATAAGCACTACATGTCCATCATGCCGAACGCCAAGTATCCTTATGCGACCTGCGCCTTCTTCAACATCCTCTCGACCACGAAGGAAGGATACACGAACTGGGCGACCGACGTCGGCGACTATCCGACGATGCCGTCCATCAACAAGGACCGCACCAAGGGCGGACATGGCACCTTGACGGCGTCCGATTCGGGTTACACTTTCACGCAGAGCAATGATGCGGAGAACGTCTTCCCGTGCCTCAACGACCCGAGCTCTGCTTGGTGGAACGATTCCGCTAAGGGCAACGCCGTCATCGAGGATCCGGCGTTCATCGGCAAGGCCTATAACCGGGTTGCTTCCTTCATTCAGATTCGTCTGGCCAACAAGAAGTAGCTTCGAATTCGTCGATGACACGAGAAAGCAAGCCGGTTCGCCGGCTTGCTTTCCCCTTTATCACATCGAAAGAAAGGAGTGTCAAGGACATGGACGGCACTGCCCCGGTAAATCCGAGCCCCAGCTCGGCTTCGTTGAAATTCCGTCGTGGATGGAACAAGGTTCGGACCTATTTTTCCAACCCGTCGAACTCCATCCTGATTTTCTTCTGTATCTTCCTTCTTCTGCTCAATATTGTGCCGATCTTTTCCGTCTTCAAGGATTCCTTCACCGTTCATACCATGGAGTACGTCCCGGTAGACCCAAGCGATCCTTTCTCGGACGGACTTTCTTCGGGAACGTTCACGACGTACCACTGGTACGAAGTGTTCGCCGGACCGACGTCCCGCGGCTTCTTCTGGAAGCCGCTTGGCCGTTCCCTGATTGTCTCCGTCCTCGCCTGCCTCTTCGCCCTTCTCTTCGGCGGACTGACCGCTTTCCTCATCTGCCGTAGCGACATGCCGCTCAAGCGGTTCATCTCGGCCATCTTCATCTTCCCTTACATTATGCCGCAGTGGACGCTCGCCATCTTCTGGAAGAACCTCTTCATCTCGACGAACTGCGCTAGCGGATACGTCGGAGAATGGCAGGCCATCTTCCATCAGGCCGCACCGGAATGGTTCGTCTTCGGGCCGTTCTCCATCTCCTTGGTCCTCGGTCTTCACTACGCTCCATTTGCCTATATCCTTCTCGGTGGCGTCCTGAGGAACATGGACTCCAACCTGGAGGAAGCCGCGACCATCCTCAACATCCCGAAGTGGAAGACCTTCTTCAAAGTCACCATCCCGATGCTGAAGCCGGCCGTCCTCTCGACGATCCTTCTGGTCTTCTCGGCTGCCATGTCTTCCTACCCGGTGGCCGTCACCCTCGGTAACCCGGTGAACTACACCGTCCTTGCCGTCCAGATGAAGAAGATGATCGAAGGAACCTCCGGCTCCATGGTCGGACAGGGCGCCATCTGCTCCATCGTCCTGATTCTCTTCGGCATCTTCATCCTGGCCCTCAACCAGCTCTCGACCGGTTCGAGAAAGCAGTACACCACCGTCTCCGGCAAGTCCGGCCAGACGGAGCCGAACCATCTCGGCAAGGTCAACCGCTGGATCATCGCTGTCCTGATGGTCATCCTGGTCGTCTTCTTCTGCATCGGTCCGATGATCTCGTTCGCCTTCGAGTCCTGCGTTCCGAACCCGGGCGACTACTCCAGCGGCCTCACGCTGAAGTACTGGACTAGCTCGGAGGTCCTCCGGAACGACTACCATGGCCTCTTCCACGAACCCAAGCTGTGGCTTGCCCTGAAGAACTCCTTCTTACTCGCTCTCTGCTGCTCCCTTCTTGCCGGTACGTTCGGCCTCCTCATCGGCTACGCGGTCAGCAAGAAGCGGGGAAACAAGTTCGCCCAGTTCGTCAACGGCCTGGCCTTCTTCCCTTACCTGCTTCCTTCCGTCTCTCTCTCGGCCATCTACTTCTTCATGTCTCAGCGCATCTCCTTCCTGCACGCTAGTCCGTTCCTTGTCTGCATCCTGCTGGGCGTCATGAAGTACATCCCCTTCGCCTCCCGTTCCTCCCTCAATGCGATGCTCCAGCTCAGCAACGAGATCGAGGAAGCCGGCATCATCCAGAACGTGCACTGGGGTAAGCGGATGACCCGGATCGTCTTCCCAATCCAGAAGAGCGCCTTCCTTTCCGGCTATCTGCTTCCCTTCATCTCCTGCATGCGTGAGCTCAACCTCTTCGTCTTCATCGGCGACGACGACTTCATCCTGACGAAATTCCTCTTCAAGCTCGAGGATACCGGCATTTCCGCCCTCGAGAACGGAGCGAATCTGATCCTTGTCATTGTGATCCTGTTGGTGAACTGGCTGGTCAATCTTGCGACCGGCGCCAGCATCGACAAAGGAATGGGCGGAGGAAAAACCAAGAATGCCTAGAATCGAACTTGAGAACGTTTCGAAGGTCTGGAAGAACTTCTATGGCGCAGACCATCTGAACATGGTGATCGAGGATAACGCCTTCGTCACCCTGCTCGGTCCGTCGGGCTGCGGAAAGACGACGACGTTACGGATGATCGCCGGGCTGGAGACCCCGACCGAAGGCCGGATCAAGATCGGCGACCAGGTCGTCTTCGACAGCAAGATGGGAATCAACGTGCCTCCGAACAAGAGGCATGTCGGCTTCCTCTTCCAGAACTACGCCCTCTGGCCGCACATGACGGTCTACAAGAACATCACCTTCGGCCTGAAGGAAGTCCGGGAAGAGATGCCCGTAGTCAGCATGGACTACGAACGCTACGGACGGGTTGCGGACATCTTGACGAACCACGTGGACGACATCCGGAAGTACCTTTCCTACTCCCTGGACAAGAAGGGAAAGATCGTCGAGCCGAAGGCGCTGCTCTTCCTCATGGACGGGTTCCATATCTCCCTCTACTCGGCAAAGGAAATCTTTGCCCTCCACATCGAAGGGCTAGAAGGCCCGGCTCTCTCTTCTCTCCTGACCAGCAAGGCCGGTGAGTACCTCGCCAAGGCGGAAGCCTTGAAGGAGAAAGCCAAGAGCCAGGGCTTCGACCTCAACGAGAAAGGCGAGTACGTCAAGGACGGCCAGGTCGTGAAGAAGGTCCGGAAGCTGAACAAGGAAGAGATTGACTTAAGAGTCCGTCACGTGGCCCGGATCGTCCACGTCGGCGAGTTCATGGACCGCTACCCGAGCGAGCTCTCCGGCGGTCAGCAGCAGCGTGTCGCCATCGCCCGTACCCTGGCGCCGGGTCCGAAGGTCATCTTCATGGACGAGCCGCTAAGCAACCTCGACGCGAAGCTCCGTCTGGAGATGCGGGCCGAGCTGAAGCGGCTCCACGTCGAGACGGGATCGACCTTCGTCTACGTCACCCACGACCAGCAGGAGGCGATGACCCTGGCGACTAAGATCTGCCTTATCCAGAACGGCGTCATCCAGCAGTACGATGCGCCGTTAACGACCTACCAGAAGCCGGTCAACCTCTTCGTGGCCGACTTCATCGGCAACCCTTCCATCAACTTCATCGAGGCGGAGACGAAGCCCGAGGGAGACGCCTTGCGTCTCTCCCTATTTGACGGCCAGGTCAAGGCCCTCTTCCATCCGACGAAGCCGCTTGACCTTCCTGCCTTCGAAAAACAGCGGGACGAGGAGATGAAGAAGGCCCTCGAAGCCAAGGAGGCTCGTAAGAAGGAGAAGGGATACGTCGAGAAGGCGAACGCGGACCGCCCCTTCAACTACCACATCAACACCGTCCAGGGCAGCCTAGCCATGGAAGAGGAGCACGACGTTCCGAAGGACACCTACATCATCGGCGTCCGTCCGGAGTTCATCGAGATCGGAGACGAGGGCATCGAGGCGACGGTCGCGTCCTGCCTTCCGACCGGCATGGAGACGACGGTCCGTCTCCAGATCGGACGTTTCCTCTTGACGAGCGTCATCTTCGGCGGCATCGAGTACGCCGTCGGACAGAAGGCCCACGTCCGGTTCCGGAGCTCGGAGATTCTCTTCTTCGACCGGGCTTCCCAGAAGCGTGTCGCGGAAGGTAGCCTTACCTTCGATCCGACCTCGCCGGAAAAGAAGTAATTCCGTCCGGCCTCCTTGGGAACAAGGAGGCCTTTTCTGTGGAAAGGTATTTCAACGAAAGGAAAGGAATTGGAAGAACGCTCTGAACCGACCAAAAGAAAACCTTCTTAGGCTTGTTTCTGGGCCTAAGAAGGTTCGTGCTTGTTAAGAAGTCTGCGTCAGCCGACGGAAAACGAGGACGGCCTAGAACGGTTGGCGGTCGTCTTTATCGAAGGGAGAGACGAGAATGAGGTCCTTGCTCAGGGAGAGAAGGGCGGTTCCTTTGACGCTCGCTAGCGGAAGGGAGGAACTGGCCCGGGAGAGTCCGAACTGGATCACCTGCTGGTAGCGGGCCAGGGTGAAGGCTTCTTCGTAGGTGGGGACGAACAGGATGTCCCGATAGAGAAGAAGGCCGTTCGTCGGGTCCTGCTTGTCGACGAGAATCTGGTTCGGATCGTCAATCCAGGTCAGGAAGCAGTGGAAGATGGAACGGACGCCGAGGACGGAGCCGTTGAAGATTTCCTCCCGATGCCGGTCGAATTCGCTGAAGGCTTTCTTCGACGGCTTTCCTTCCTTTAAGGAACGACGCAGGAGAAGAAGGGGTGCGAAAGCGGAAAGAAGCTCGGCTAGGGCGACCGAGTCGGTCGTCAGGAAGCGCCTCAGGACGTCCTCCGCCTTCTCTTTTTCGGCCTCGGCGTCCTTTCTTAGCTCCTCCGGAAGGGAACGAAGGATGGATAAGAAGTAGTCGGACATCCGGTTCTGGGTGCGGCTTCCGCTCTCCTTCCCCTGGGCCTTGGCAATGGTCAGCTGGGTGATAAAGGAATAAAGGTCAAAGGAAAGCGTGTCGTCGAGGGAAAGATCTAACAGACCCTTTTCACCGAGGTCAAAACGGCTGGAAACCTTCTCTCCGTCGACATAAAAGGAAACCGAATCAGCCGTAAGACGGTTCAGGGCGTCGTCGAATTCGATCCGATTCATAGCAAGACCCTTTCTTCTGCCAATTATATAACTTTCCCGGAAAAAGGAGAACCATCCCCAAGAGTGATGGAACAAAGGGGGAAGATTTATGTAAAAACACAGGAAAAACGCAGGAAAAAGAATGGAATAAGACCGGAAGAAAAGCGGAAACCAGGCGGAAAAATCAAGGAGCTCGTCTCGCCGGTAAGGAGGAATGAATTATAATCAACTCCGGGAAGGAAAGCTCAATGGAAAATCAACGCATCGTCGTCCTGGATTTTGGCGGTCAGTACAATCAGCTTATTGCCCGTCGGGTCCGGCAGTGCCATGTCTATTCCGAGGTTCTTCCGTATACGACTCCGCTAGAGAAACTCGAGGATCCCTCCATCGTTGGCATCATCTTCACCGGAGGCCCGAATTCCGTCTACGATCCGAAGTCTCCTCACGTGGATCTGAGAATCTTCACCCTTCAAAAACCGATCCTCGGCATCTGCTACGGAGCCCAGCTGATGGCTTACGAGCTGGGCGGAAAAGTCGAGCCGAGCCATAGTCGGGAATACGGAAAGACCGAGATCGAGATTCTCCGTCCGAGCGTGCTGTTCGACCAGGTCTCGCCGAAGACCAGCGTCTTCATGTCCCACGGGGACAAGGTGACGCTTCTTCCGGAAGGCTTCGTCGTCACCTCGAAGTCCCTCCACTGCGAGAACGCCTCCTTCGAAGACGCCTCCCGCCGCTTCTACGCGACGCAGTTCCATCCGGAGGTGGAGCATTCCGTGGAAGGGCAGAAGATGCTGGAGAACTTCGTCTACGGCGTCTGCCACGCCGAGAAGAACTGGAAGTCGGATTCCTTCATTCCGGACAAGATCGAAGCCATCCGGAAGGAAGTCGGAGACCACAAGGTCCTTCTTGGTCTTTCCGGCGGTGTCGACAGCTCCGTGACGGCTGCCCTTCTTTCCAAGGCCATCGGCCATAACCTGACCTGCGTCTTCGTCGACCACGGCCTGCTCCGGAAGAACGAGGCCGAGTCCGTGAAGAAGATCTTCGGACCGGAAGGCTCCTTCGACCTGAACTTCGTTCCGGTCGATGCCTCGGCCCGCTTCTTCGAGAAACTCAAGGGCGTGACGGAGCCGGAGCAGAAACGGAAGATCATCGGTGCCACCTTCATCGAGGTCTTCCAGGAGGAGCAGGACAAGCTGACCGACTGCGAGTATCTGGCCCAGGGAACCATCTATCCGGACCGGATCGAGTCCGGACTCGGCATCTCGGCGAAGATCAAGTCGCACCACAATGTCGGTGGCCTTCCGAAGGACATCCGGTTCAAGGGCATTGTCGAGCCGTTGAAGGACCTGTTCAAGGATGAGGTGAGGGAAGTCGGACTCAAGCTCGGCCTTCCGGAATCCATCGTCTACCGGCAGCCGTTCCCGGGACCGGGACTCGGCATCCGGATCGTCGGGGAAGTCACTCCGGAGAAGGTCAAGATCGTCCAGGATGCGGACGCCATCTTCCGGGAGGAAGTCCGTAAGGCCGGATACGAGCGAAAGATCTCCCAGTACTTCGCAGCGTTAAGCAACATGCGGAGCGTCGGCGTGATGGGCGACGGAAGGACGTACGACTATGCCGTCGTCCTTCGGGCGGTTCAGACCGACGATTTCATGACGGCGAAGCCCGTCTATCTCCCGCCGGACTTGATGACGGAGATCGTGGACCGCATCGTCAACGAAGTCAAGGGCGTCAACCGCGTCCTCTTCGACTTCACCTCCAAGCCGCCGTCGACGATTGAGCTGGAATGATTGCTCGGCCGAAAAAGTTCTTCGGAAAGATCGATAACGTGAAACAGCGAGGGAGAGGCCTTACCTCTCTCCTGCTGTTTTTTCTTCTCTTTTCGGCTGTTCCGGGGGGAGGTTACACCAGATTCCGGCTCAATCTCCTTCCAAACCAAGGATGCCGGACTCGAAATCTACTTTACCGATTCGGCAACCTCTTTAATTCATTTCCGGTTGCTGCGTCTTGTGACTGGAGGAAATCCGCCGATAGGCAATCTCTAACATTAGGATGTTCAAAACGGAAAAGAAAAGCAAGAAATACGGCATGATATGGATTCCGATGCTCTGCTGCAAGTAACCGAAGACCAACGGCATGAAGGTGCTGCCGATGTAGGCGGAAGCCATCTGGAGTCCGATGACGGAAGCGCTGTAGCGCTTGCCGAAGTTTGCCGGAGCCATATGCTGGATGGCCGGATAGACCGGGCCCATTCCTGTCCCGATGACGACGAATCCGATGACGCTAGCAACATATCCCGGAATCGGTAGGAGCACGAGCAGGATGCCGACAAGCTCGATGCCGATGCCGATGCGGATGAGGAGCCGGTCGCCCAGCTTGTTGGAGACGAACCCGGAGATCAGACGGCCAAGCATCAGTCCGCCGAAGATGAGGGAGCCGAAGGAGGCAATCGTCTCCGGGCTGAGTTCCGGCCTTGTTCCGGCAAAGTAACTGGGTGTCCAGAGGAAAGCCGTGGCCTCTCCGGAGCAGTAGGCAAAGAAGGCGATAAGCGTCAGGATGACGCCTGGCACTCGGAGGGTCTCCTTGATGCCGGCGCTGTCCTTGGTGCTTTCTTCCTCTTCCTTGCTCTCGCTCTTCTTCCAGAGCGGAAGGGACAATAGGCAGACGAGCAGGATTCCCATCTGAATATAGGAGGTCCACTGGTATCCTTGGTTCCAACGGGCTTTCTTCAGGGCCAGGGACATGATGTACGGGCTGATAACGGCACCGACCCCGTAGAAGCAGTGTAGAAAGTTCATCACGGAGGACTTGTAGTGGGTCGCCACGTAATGGTTGATGGAAGCGTCGATCGAGCCCGCCCCTAGTCCGTAAGGAATGGCGAACAAGAACAGCATCCAGTACTGGGTCGAGAAGGAGAAGCCAAGCAGTCCGACCACGGTCAGGCCGATGGAACCGATGACGATCCATTTTGTCGGGAGCTTCCGAATCAGCCACGGGCTGAGGAGCGCCGAGATGACCGTCATGCAGGAAATCGTCATGGAGACATAGCCGGCATAGGAGGACGGCACCTGGAAGTCAACCTGCATGGTCGGCCATCCGGAGCCAAGGAGGGAGTCCGGAAGACCGAGACTGATAAAAATCAGATAGATCACCATTAGTAGAAGGACACTCATGGATTTTCTCCTTCTATAGAATCGTCATCCAGAGAAGTATACCGGAGAAGGCGAGACAAGGATTGAAGAATATCGGCATCATTCCATAGATTGATAGGACTATATCGTCATTTAGGAAAAGAGAACGATGGCGCTCACAGAATCCGTAGATAAAGTCGACGAGACCGGGCGGGAGATATTGACCTATGGGACCGAAGACTTTCCGATTGCTTTCTTTGACGACGACCTATCCAAGGTGGAGGTCGTTCCTCACTGGCATAAGGAAATTGAGTTTGACCTCATCACCGAGGGAAGGACCAGCCTTCGCATCGCCGGAAAGGAGATTCCTCTTTCCGCCGGGGAAGGCTGTTTCGTCAACAGCGGCATCCTCCATTCCGAGACCTTGCTTTCCCGCACGGGCCATCAGCATGCAATGGTCTTCAGCCCGAGGGTGGTCTCCTTCGGCGAGGACCGGATCTGGAAGTCCTGCGTCTCTCCCTTCTTGGAGAATCCGCGTCTTCCCTTCATTCGGCTGACGGGAAGCACGCCATGGCAGAAGGAAATCCTGGAGGACCTGGAGGAAGCCTGGACCTGCGGCGCCTATGAGAGACCGGACTATCCGATTCTTGTCCGGTACTTGCTCAGTCTCTCTTTGTCCGCTCTTACGAAACAGGCCGGAGTCCTGAAAGGCGAGGACGGTCTACAGAGCCGTTATCCCCAGGAGGAGCGACGGATCAAGAAAGCCCTGCTCTTCATCGAGAGGAACTATGCCGAGCCGGTCACGCTCGAGGAGATCGCCCGGAGCGCAGACGTCAGTCCAAGCACCTGCCTCCGTCTTTTTAAGGCCCTGTTGGGGACGACGCCGGTCCATTACCTCCTAGAATACCGGCTTCAGAAGGCCGTGAAGGAACTCCGGCTTCGGGGGAGCCGGACCATCGCCGAGATTGCCTATTCCTGCGGGTTCAGCGACGCCAGCTATTTCGACCGCTGCTTCCAGAAGAAGTATGGCATGGCGCCTTCCCAGTATCCGCTTCCGTCGGAAAGAGGATAAGGATTGGATTATCCCTGTTCCAGGAGGCTCTTCTGGTTCGCCGGAAGGATGACGTCACCGGGCTGGACCTTCCCGAAGAGAAGGGGAGAGTCCGGGTCATGGAGATGGTAGTTCCGCAAGGCCGTCTCCGGGTCCGGATTGGCGTAGCAGTAGCGACAGCCGTTCGGGCAGGTTCCGTACGCCCCGACGTCCCGGGTCAGGACACAGTGGCATCCTTCCCTGGTTCCTTCCGGCTTATGGCGCCGGAAGCGAAGTCCGTTCGCCCGGCCGATGACGTCCATGGCGATGCATCCGCTCGGATGGATGCCGTAGCGGGCGAAATCCTCGTTCGTCCCGCAGGTCTGGATCCAGAGATGGTGCGCCCGGGCAATCGCCCCGAGCTCCTTGGCTAGAAGGTTACGTTCCCCCGGAGACATCATCACAAGTTCCGGCAAGTTCCGCTCCAGCTTCCGGTAGACTTCCACGAAGCTGAAGATGCAGCGGTCCACATGAGAGCTTAAGGCGTCCGCCAAGAAAGAGAAAGTCCTCCGATGGGTCTCCACCGTATACCTTGAAGTAAGAAGAACGGGGTCGTATCGCCAGGCAATCCGCTCTTTTCCGACGATCTTCTCAAGTTCCAGCAGGGTCTGCACGCTTTCCTCGAGGGAGGGAACGCCCGGCTCCAGGTCCTTTCCGTAGGCCGTGATCGTGTAGTGGAAGTAGGTCGCGTAGCGGCGGGTGATCTCGGGAAGATAGGGAAGAATCGGCCGATAGTTCTTCGGGCAGAAGACAATGGCGTCGATCTTCTCGGGGGAGAGATCGATCCGCATGACCTTCTGCGGAAAGAGCGGGTTCCGGGAAAGGACGTAGCCTTCCTTAAACCGGTTCATTAGCCAGGGGGTGTAGTAGTTGACGACGTCGGTCCGTCCGCTGATGTTCAGGATCATGGTTCTGCCTCCGGAAAAGTCTCTTCGCAGGATTGTACCGCAGAGAGACTTGCCGATGGGATTTCGAGTTTGGCGGTATCGGAAAAAGGTTCAGTGCTGGATGATCTTCGGAAGACTGTCGACCAGGACGAGGTTATGTCGCTTGGCAAACTTCACGGCCTCGAAGATGGCAGAGTCGTTGCTGAGCTGATTTGGCGCATGGGCGTCCATGCCGATGATGCATTTGGCCTGGTACTTTCCGACAAGGTCGAAGAACGCATCCGTCGGATAGATCCATCTCAGTCCGCTTCCAATGCGGTGCTTTCCGTCCCGGATTCCGCCGACATTGACTTCGAGCGGGACGTCGTAGGCGATGGCGGCCTCGATGATGGCCTTCGATACCTTCCGACAGTCGAGGTCAAAGGTCTCCTTGCCGGCCATGAAGTAGTCCGGGTGGGCAAAGACGGAGAACATTTTCGTCGCCATCGCCTGGACGGCAAGGTCCTTGTAGAGATAAAGCTGCTGCGGCGTGGTCACGTGGCTGAAGCGAGTCTGGATGCTGTGGTTTGGTCCCATGGCGCAGTGATTGCCAAGGATGAGGTAGTCGAGGACACCGTTGTTCAGCAACTCCTGGTAGTAAGGAAAGAACTCTGGGAAGCTCTCGGCTTCGAACCCGCAGTAGATCGTGATCCGGTTCCGGTACTTCTCCGCCAGGGAACGGATGGAGCGGACGTAGCCGTCGAACTCGGAGTAATCGCCTCGGATGCCGGGCTCCGAGAAGCCGGGAAGCATGGCGTGGTCCGAGAAGCCAAGGTTCTTATAGCCGTAGGAAATCGCCTCGAGGACATAGTCCTCGTCCTCTCCGACGGCATGACCGCACCGCTTCGTATGGGTATGGTAATTGCTGCTGAGCATGCTTCCTCTATTGTAACGGAAAAGCAGAAGGAATGCTTTCCTCTTCCAATCCGGGTTACCGGCTTGCGATAGCGTCCACCGGCCTCTCCTTCGTGGTTCGGAGAACGGGAACCTGGAAGGCGAGGAGAAAATGAATTTTGTCCGTGGCTTTGGCTAGAATCCGATACCGAGAAACGGAAGACTCGTTTAGGGAAGGACGAAGCCCGCAAATCGGGATTCTCCTGGTCCTTCCCCTTTCTTTGATGCCGGCGGAGAGAATTGAAAGGATTCCCTCCTTGCAATTCCCTTTGCCCGTCGCTAGACTACCGGCCGGTACGAGGAGCCGGGACGGAAGGGCTTCTCAGGGAAGGAAGAACCAAGCCATGGAATTGACGCGTGAGGTTGCTCGGAAGGCACAGGCCGTCTTCTGCGACATCGACGGGACGCTTCTCGACAGCCAGAGCGTCCTCCGGGAGAAGACTATTGAAGCGGTGAAGAAGCTAAGGATTCCCTTCTTCCTGTCGAGCGGACGGAATGAGGCCGGCGTGGTTCCCTACCACCGCGCCCTTTCCCTCTCGACCCCCTTCTCCACTTTGAACGGAGCGAGCGTCCTCTCTCCTCGGGGCGAAGTCCTTTCCTCGACCCCCTTCTCAGCGTCCTCGACCGCTCGGATGATGCCTTTTCTGCTAAGACACCAAGAGAACGTTTCCTATTCCTTTTTCGATGCCAGGCACTGGGTGGTTTCTTCCCTTTCAAATCCCTATCTTCAGAAATGGATTGGCACACAGAGGAGAAGTCGGGACGAAGTCCGCACCTCTCTTTCTTCCTTCTTGGCACCCTGGAATTTCCTTCTTGTTTTAGGGCCTCAGGAGGAACTGGACCAGCTGAAGGAGGAAATCCGTCCCGACACCTCTTTGACCCTGATTCATAACCATCCGACGTTCTTAGAAATCTATTCCGCCCAGACTTCGAAAGGAAACTCACTCAAGGAGATATGCGCACTCTACGGGTTTGACCCCCAGTCGGTCTTTGCCTTCGGCGATACCTGGATCGATGTCCCGATGCTAAAGGAAGCCGGCCTCTCCGGGGCCATGGGACAAGCACCCGAGGGAGTGAAAAAAGAGGCGAAGTTCCTCCTTCCCTCCTGTGACGAGGACGGACTGGCTCGCTTCTTAGAAGAATACGAATCCTTACTCGATCGATAGGAACTTCTTCAGTTCGTCCAGCCGGTTCCGGGTTTCGTCCACGGCTTCGAAGTAGAGCGCCCCGAGCTTTTCGAGGTCCCCTTCCAGTCGGGAGATTCCGACCGGCTTTTCCGGTGCGAAGACGAAGACCTTTCCCTCTTTCTCGAGGACATCGATCCGGTCGCAGGTCTGGTTATAGTCCTTCGCCGTGTTCTCTAGGTCCTTCAGGAATTCCGGATGGTTCTTATAGGCCGCGCGGTAGAACCGGTTTTCCTGCTTGGTGTTTTCCTTCTTCCGGAACGATCGATCCCGGGTCCGGACCACGACGATGGGAGAGAGATCCTGGGAGAGCGGATAGTCGATGCCGATCTTGTCTGCGCATCCGCCGTCCAGATATTCTTCCTCTCCGATCCGAATCGGCTTGGAGAGAAGCGGCATGCTGGCGGAAGCCTGGACGTAGGCGTAGAACTCTTTCTTCGGCACGGAATGAATCGAGACGTACTTCTTCTTTCCCGTCGTAACCGACGAGACGGTCGCAAGAAAGTCCCGCTTCGAAGTGAAGGCCCGGCTTTCGTTGAACGGAACTTCCCTGGCTGCCTTTCCGAAGAACATGTCGTCGAAGCCGATGATGCCCTTGTTCTTCCGGTAGGCTTTCAGGCCGACGTACTCCGAGTCGTGCCGGTACCTCAGGTTCATCACGGCGCTCCGGCCGATGTTCCCGGAAATATAGTTCATTCCGCACAGGGCGCCGGCGGAGATGCCGACCGTCGTGTGAAGGAGGATTCCTTCCTCCATCAGGACATCGAGGACGCCGGCCGTGTACATGCCCCGGAAGGCACCTCCCTCCAGGACTAAGACACCCGGAACGTCGTTCTCGGCAGCGTCTTTCAGAGGAATCTCGTTGAGACGGGAATATTCTTTCTTGCGGGTCATGCCTAGGATGGCTTCATTATAAAGGAAAACGGAGCACAGCATTTGACAACATACCGGTAGGGGTATATCATGCTGGCGTTGAAAGATACCCACAGGGGTATGTTAGGAGGCTCACATGGAAAACAAGGATGAATCCTGCTGCGTCCGTCACCGGACGAGCGACCGTGACCCGGAGGAGCTGAAGGACCTCGCCTGTCGGATCCACCGCATCCAAGGCCAGCTGAGCGGTATCGAGAAGATGCTCCAGCAGAACCTGTACTGCGGGGATGTCCTCAATCAGATCGCCGCGGCCGAGAACGCCCTCTCCGCCCTCGGTTACCAGGTCCTGAAGACCCACATGGAGACCTGCATGGTCGAGGACGTCAAGGAAGGGAAGAACGAGGCCGTCGACGAGGCCTGGTCCCTCATGAAGAAACTGAAATAGAGGCAACGTATGGTCGAAAACGAAAAATATGACGTTCAGGGCATGACCTGCGCTTCCTGCCAGGCCCATGTCACCAAGGCGGTCGAGAAAGTGGAGGGCGTCCGGAGCGTCAGCGTCAACCTGCTGACGAACTCGATGCTTGTCTCCTATGACGCCCCGGCAAGCCCAACCCGGATCGAGGAGGCCGTGAAGAAGGCTGGCTACGGCGCCTCCCTTTCGAAGCTGAATCCCCAATCCGGGACGAAGAAAGACCGGAACCAGCTCGAGAAAGAGGAGCTGGAGGACAAGGAGACACCGAAGCTGTTGAAGATTCTGATTGCTTCCCTCCTTCTACTGGTTCCCCTCTTCTATTTCTCCATGGGCTATTCGATGGGCTGGAACATCGGCGCCCTCCGGGAAAGGCCCTTCCTTCTCGGACTGACAGAACTCTTCCTTTCCAGCCTGATTCTGCTCCTAAACCGGCGCTTCTTCGTTTCCGGACTGAAGACGCTCCTCCATGGCGGTCCGAACATGGACACCCTGGTCGCCTTAGGATCCGGTATCGCCTATCTTTATTCCGTCGCCGTCCTAATCCTTATGTCCTTCTATGCTCCCGTCAACGCCACAACTTCCGATTGGAACCATATCCTGTCCGATACGATGAATTTGTGCTTCGAGACGTCCGGCATGGTTCCTACCCTCATCACCATCGGTAAGACGCTGGAGTCCTACTCCAAAGGGAAGACGACGAGCGCCGTCCGCGCCCTCCTCGACCTAGCGCCGAAGACAGCCCACGTCCTACGGGACGGAAAGGAAGTCACCATTGATGCTTCGGAAGTGAGGAAGGGGGACCTCTTCCTCGTCAAGCCGGGCGAAAGCTTCCCGGTCGACGGCGTCGTCCGGGAAGGAACCTCGAGCGTCAACGAGTCCGCCTTGACCGGCGAGAGCATGCCGGTCGACAAGAAGCCCGGAAGCCCCGTCAGCGCCGCAACCATCAACGAGGAAGGCGCCCTGACGGTCGAAGCGACGAGGGTCGGAGACGAGACCACCCTCAACCAGATCGTCCAGATGGTCGAGACCGCCAGCGGGACGAAGACCAAGATCTCCCGGATCGCCGACCGGGTCTCGGGCGTCTTCGTTCCGGTCATCCTTGCCGTCGCCCTTCTGGTCTTCCTCGGCTGGATTCTCTTCGGGAAGTCCTTCGTCTCGGCCTTCGACCCCGGCCAGTCCTATGTCACCTACGCCGTCAACAAGGCGATCTCCGTCCTGGTCATCGCCTGTCCGTGCGCCCTTGGGTTAGCGACCCCGGTCGCCATCATGGTCGGGAGCGGGAAGGGCGCCAAAAACGGCATCCTCTTCAAGACGGCGAGCGCCCTGGAGGAGACAGGGAAGACGGACTTCGTCGTCTTAGACAAGACCGGCACCTTGACGCAGGGAAAGCCGGTCGTCACCGACATTGTTCCCTTCGAAGGGGTAAGCCGTCAGGAGCTGCTGGAAGTCGCCTATGCCCTGGAGCGGAACAGCGAGCATCCGCTCGCAAAGGCCATCCAGGAAGAAGCAAAGAAGGAGAACGTCGCCTTGCTCTCCCTTTCTTCTTTCCAGGCCCTTCCGGGCCATGGCGTCAAGGCCCTCGTCTCGGGACGCCTTAGCTACGGGGCCAACGCCGCCTTCTTCGAAGAGAAGAAAAGCCTTCCGGCTTCCCTGAAGGAAGCGGGCGAGAAGTTCGCCGACGATGGCAAGACCCCGCTCTTCTTCGAGTCCGACGGGAAGATGCTCGGCCTAGTCGCCGTCAGCGACGTCCTGAAGGAGGACTCGAAGGCGGCCATCGAGGAGTTCGAGGCGATGAACGTGGTTCCGGTCATGCTGACCGGGGATAACGCCAGGACGGCTGGGGCAATCGCCCGTCAGCTCGGCCTGAAGTACTACGTCAGCGACGTTCTTCCTTCCGGAAAGCAGGAAGTCATCCGGAAGCTTCAGAAGCTCGGTCGGGTGGCCATGGTCGGAGACGGCATCAACGACGCACCGGCCCTGACCCAGGCCGACATCGGAATCGCCATCGGAGCCGGAAGCGACATCGCCATCGACTCCGCGGACGTCGTCCTGATGAAGTCCTCCCTCCGGGATGCTGCCGCCAGCGTACGGCTGAGCCGGCACACCTTGACCAACATCAAGGAGAACCTCTTCTGGGCCTTCTTCTACAACCTCGTCATGATTCCGATCGCCGCGGGCGTCTTCGCCCCGACCGGGAACGAATGGCTCGTCCACATGAAGCCGTGGTACGGTGCCGCGGCGATGGCCCTCTCCTCCGTCACGGTCGTCCTAAACGCCCTACGCATCAACCTCTTCCCGCTCTATAATCCCCGGTGGGACCGGAAGCACAAGCGGGTGGAAATGGATCCGGAAGCTCTTGCCTCCCTGACTTCCTGCCCACTGCCGTCCGAAGGGAAGGAGAAGCCGGCCGAAGAGCCGGTGATCCGAAACCTCGTCCTGAAGGTCGACGGGATGATGTGCGAGAACTGCGCCCTCCACGTCCAGGAAGCCCTAGAAGCTCTCCCGGGCGTCAAGGAAGCGAAGGCCTCCGTCGAGGCGGGAACGGCGGAGGTTGCCTTGACCCGGGAAGTTCCGGAGCCGGCCTTGAAGGCGGCCATCGAGAAGGCCGGCTATACCTACGGCGGCATCCCGGACGGTGTCCTTCAGAAGAGGCTGTCGATTGACGGGATGATGTGTGAGAACTGCGTCCAGCATGTCCAGAAGGCCCTCGCCTCCGTTTCCGGGGTTAAGGTCGAGGAAGTCTCCCTCGAGAGAAACGAGGCGCTGATTCTCGTCTCGGAGAACGTCCCGGACGAGAGTCTGAGGAAGGCCGTCGAGGACGCCGGTTACTCGGTCGGGTCGATCGAAGTCGTTCCGTTCTAGGAAAGGAGGTCAGAACATGACCAAGATCATCGAAGTGGAAGGGATGAAGTGCGAGCACTGCGAAGCCCATGTCGAGGAGGCCCTGAAGGCCGTCGACGGCGTGACGGGAGTGAAGGCCGACCGGGTCTCGAAGACCGCGAAGGTCGAGCTCTCGAAGGACGTCCCGGACGACGTCCTGCTTAAGGCCGTCAACGAGCATACCCGCTACCAGGCAAAGGCCGTCCGGCACGAGTAGGGAAGAAAGCCACGAGAAAAGGAGAACCCCTCGGTGGGATTCCCCTTTTTTCTTACTCTTATTCCGACGCCGTAATCTGGTTTCCCGTGTAGAGCTGGTAGTACTTGCCCTTCTTGGCTAAGAGCTCCTCGTGGTTTCCCCGCTCGATGATACGTCCGTGGTCTAAGACCATGATGACGTCCGAGTTCTTGATCGTGCTGAGGCGGTGGGCGATGACGAAGACGGTCCGGCCCTTCATGATGGCGTCCATGCCTTTCTGGACCAGGGCCTCCGTCCTCGAGTCGATGGAGCTGGTCGCCTCGTCGAGGATGAGGACGGGCGGATTGGCGACCGCCGCCCGGGCGATGGCCAGAAGCTGCCGCTGTCCCTGGGACAGGGAGGCGCCGGCGTTCTCCAGGACGGTGTCGTATCCCTTCGGAAGACGCTCGATGAAGTGGTCGGCGTTCGCTAGCCTTGCCGCGGCCTTGACTTCCTCGTCCGTTGCGTCGAGGTTTCCGTACCGGATGTTCTCGAGGATCGTCCCGGTGAAGAGCTTCGTGTCCTGGAAGACCATGCCGATGCTCCTTCTTAGGTCCGACTTCCGAATCTTGTTGATGTTGATGTCGTCGAAGCGGATCTTTCCGTCTGCGATGTCGTAGAACCGGTTGAGGAGGTTCGTGATCGTCGTCTTCCCGGCTCCGGTCGGACCGACGAAGGCGACCTTCTGGCCCGGTTCCGCATAGATGCTGATGTCGTGCAGGACGATCTTGTCCTTCGTGTAGCCGAAGTCGACGTCGTAGAGGTTGATCTTACCCTTCAGCCAGGCGTAGGTCGTCGAGCCGTCCGCGTGCGGATGCTTCCAGGCCCAGCGTCCGGTCTTCTCCTTCACTTCGACCGGCTCGCCGTTAACGCCTTCCTTTGCGTTGACGAGCTCGACGTAGCCGTCGTCTTTCTCGGCCTTCTCGTCCATGAGGGCGAAGATACGGCCGGCTCCGGCCAAGGCCATGGTGACGCTGTTCAGCTGGTTTGCCGCCTGTCCGATCGGCTGGACGAAGGCCTTCGAGTAGAGGAGGAAGGAGACGATGATGCCGACGGCGTTCAGGCCGAAGACGTGGATGCCCGTCAAGGAGTAGCTCGTGACGTGGTAGAGGACGAAGAGACCGCCGACTAAGGCGACGACCGCGTACTGGAGGTTACCGAGCTGGTTGACGACCGGCATGAGGATGTTGGCGTAGCGGTTCGCCTTGACGCTGTCCTCGTAGAGGGCGTCGTTGTGCTTCTGGAAGCCTTCGACGTTCGCCTTCTCGTGGTTGAAGACCTTGATGACCTTCTGGCCGGAAATCATCTCCTGGATATAGCCGTTGGTCGATCCGAGCTCCTGCTGCTGACGGATGAAGTTCGCTCCGGAGTGGCGGGCGAAGTAACGGGTCAGAAGGAGGATGAGGAAGGCGAAGGCAAGGACGATCAGGGTGAGGTAGAGGTCCGTCATCAGCATCATCACCAGGCAGGCGACCATGGAGACGAGGGACTGGACGACCATCGGCAGGGATCGGGCGAACATCTCCCGGAGGGCGTCGACGTCGTTGGTGTAGATCGACATGATGTCGCCGTGGGTGTGGGTGTCGAAGAAGGAGACCGGCAGGTCCTGCATGTGGTCGAAGAGCCGGTCCCGGATCTTCTTCTGGATGCCCTGGGCGATATAGGCCATCAGGAAGTTATAGAAGTAGGAAGCGAGGATGCCGAGAAGGAAGACGAGGGCCATGACCAGGACGGTCTCATAGAAGCCAGCCTGGAAGGACGAGTTCGGGAAGAGGACATGAGGCTGGTGGTAGAGGGCGTCGACGGGGTCACTCTCGGCTAAGGAAGGCGTCAGGAAGCGGTCGATGAGCATGGTGCCGGAGAAGTAGCTTCCGGCGACGGAGGCGAAGGAGGAGACGAGGATGCAGAAAAGGACAAGTAGGAAGAAGCCGAAGTAGTACTTCGTCACGTAGGACATCAGGCGGCGTCCGGTTCCTTTCGGAATGGACCGTCCGGCCTTTCGAATCGGTTTATTAGTTGGCATCGAAATCACCTCCTCCGACCTGGGAATTGTAGAGATCCCGGTAGACCGGGCAGGTCTCCATCAGCTGGTCATGGTTCCCATTTGCGACGATGTTGCCGTCCTCATCGAAGACGAGGATGGTCTCGCAGTCCTTGATGGACTGGACCCGCTGGGCGATGATGAACTTCGTGACGTCCGGCCGGTTGCTCCTGAGTCCTTCCCGGATCAGGGAATCCGTATGGGTGTCGCAGGCCGAGGTCGAATCGTCCAGGATCAGGATCTTCGGGTCCTTCAGTAGCGCCCGAGCGATGCAGAGCCGCTGCTTCTGTCCGCCGGAGACGTTCGTCCCGCCTTCCTCAATCGGGGTGTCGAGTCCCTTCGGGAAGGTCTTGAGGAACTCGCTCGCCTGGGCCAAGTCGCAGGCTTTCCAGATTTCTTCGTCCGTCGCATCCTCTTTTCCCCAGCGGAGATTGTCCCGGATGGTACCCGTGAACAGGGTGTTCTTCTGGAGGACGACGGCGACCTTGTCCCGGAGGACCTTCAAGTCATACTTCCGGACGTCGATACCGTCGACCTTGACCGTTCCCTGGCTGGGATCGTAAAGTCGGGCAATCAGGGAGACGAAGGTCGACTTCGAGGATCCGGTCGGACCGGTGATCCCGATCGTCTCTCCGGAATGGAAGTGCAGCGTGACGTCATGCAGGACGTCCGGACCGCCTTGGTAGTGGAACGAAACGTGGTCGAAGTCGACGGCTCCGTTCTTCACCTCCGTGACGGCGCCTTCGGGGGTGACGATGGTCGGCTTCTCGTTCAGGACCTCAAGAATTCGTTCCGAGGAGTTTCTCGAGATCGTCAGCATGACGTAGACCATGCTGACCATCATCAAAGACATGAGAATCATCATGACATAAGTGAAGAGCGTAGAGAGAGCCGCCGTGTCTAAGGCGCCTTCGGCACCTCTGTTCTTGACGATTTCCTGCGAGGCGAGGACGGCGACAAGAAGGATGCAGCCGTAGACGGCCGTCTGCATGATCGGGGAGTTAAAGGACAAGAGTCGCTCGACCTTGACGTAGTTCTCGTAGATGTAATCGGAAATCCGGTTGAACTTGCCGACATGGTAGTTCTTCCGGTCGAAGGACTTGACGACCCGGATGCCGTCAACGTCCTCTTCGACGGCTTCGTTGAGCTCGTCATACGTGTCGAAGATGCGGACGAAGTAGCTGTGGGCCTGGTTTGCAATGACGATGAGAAGGAAAAGAAGGACCGGAATGACGGCCAGGAAAATCAGGCTGATCCGCCAGCTGGTGACGAAGCTCATGACCAGGGCAAAGAGCATCATGAACGGCGCCCGGATGACGATCCGGATGGACATCATGTAGGAGAACTGGACGTTGGTGACATCGGTCGTCGTCCTCGTGACGAGCGAGGAGGCCTGGAATTTGTCGAAGTTCTCGAACGAGTAGTCCTGGATTTTTCGGTACATGGCTTCCCGCAGGTTATGGCCAAGCCCGGACGCGGCCGACGCCGCGAAAAAGCCGGCCATGATGCCGCAGAAGGCAGCCCCGATGGCCATGCCGGCCATGATGCCGGACCACAGATAAAGGGAAGAGGGGTCGGAGTTCTCGATGGCCCGGACCAGGTTCTGAAGGAAAAAGGCAATCAGGATCTCCAGAATCACTTCGCCGAAGACGAAGGCCCAGGTGTAGATGGTGTCCTTCCAGTACTTTCCGAGATAGTGGGACAGATCGGCAATCAGATGCTTCGACGTCTTGACGGTGGAGACGGAGGGGGTCTTTGTTTTCGTGGCTGAGCTCATATCGGTTCGAATGCTCTCCTTATGAATCATATTTCCTTACTTTACTACACTAAGGTGTGAAATGAGCGAAGGGAACAATGCGGAAAGCCTTTACACCTGTATAAAGGGGACCTTCTATCCCCTTCTTGCGCCACTCGGCCTGTTCCCGGCCTTCTTGTGGTATCGTAATTCCGTAAAGGAAACGAGGCTTCACCATGGAAAGAATCCAAGAGCTCTATCTGCCTTTCCGCTCCTATCGGACCTACGTCCGGATTGTGAATCCAGAAGGAAAGAAGCCACCGCTTCTTCTCCTTCACGGCGGGCCGGGATCGACCCACAACTCCTTCGAGCTTCTCGACGAGGCCGCCTTTCTTGACGACCGTCCTTTCGTCATGTATGACCAAGTCGGTTGCGGGCTCTCCTTCGTCCCGGGGAAGCATCCAGAGCTCTTCCAGGCTCCGGTCTGGGAGGAGGAGCTGGAAAACGTCCTCCGTTCTCTTTCCCTTCCGAAGTACCACCTGATGGGCCATAGCTGGGGCGGGATGCTCCTTCTTCTCTTCGTCCTGGACCATAAGCCGGAAGGCCTCCTCTCCGTCCATCTCTCCAGCACGCTTTCTTCCTCCCGCCTCTGGAAGGAGGAGACGCACCGCTTGATCCGGTATCTTCCGGAATCGGACCAGGAGGCGATCCTCGAAGCGGAGAAGGACGGCGACTACGACAGCGCCGAGTTCCAGATTGCGACCCAACATTACCTCGAGCGGTATGTCGGAGACCTTTCCGGGGATTCCCTTCCTTCCTGCCTGACGAGAAAGAAGGTCAGCGGAAAGGAAGCCTATCTTGAAGCCTGGGGACCGAGCGAGTTCACCCCGCTCGGGTCCTTGAAGGACTACGACGTGACGGAGCGCCTGAAGGAAATCACGGCGCCGGCCTTAGTGACCAGCGGGACGGACGACGAGTCGACGCCGCTTCAGAACAAGATCCTGTTCGAAGGGTTATCTTCGGACAAGAAGGAATGGGTGCTTCTTCCTTCGGCCCGGCATCGAACCTACCTCGACCAGAAGGAAGCCTACATGAAGGCGATGATCCAGTTCCTGGATGCGACGGACTAAGGAGGACAAGACCATGGAGAACGAGAAGATCGCTGAACTATTAGAGAAGACGAAGAATCCGAAGGTTCCCTTTAAGCCCGTGACGTCGATGCCGGAATTTCTGGAACTACTCCTTTCCATCGGACTGAGCGATGCGACGAAGGAGGCCCTCCACCTTCCGGCGGAGGAAGACTTCCTGAAGCTGAACCTCGACAGGTTCGATCCGAAGCGGATCGTCGGAATCGGTACCTATAAGACTTACCATGATCTCGTCCTGAAACGGTATGATGCGATTCCTCCCTATGGACCGTATAAGAACCTAGCGAAGCTCTCCTATACGGCAGCCCGATACTTAAGCCGGTACAAGGACCTTGACGACTATAGGAACCAGCTGAACGAAAAGACGAAGGACGAGGAAAGCCTCTTAACCTTCCTAGAGGACTTCCATAAGAACACCGGCCTCCCGTTCTACTTCCGGAAGGCCTGCCTCCTCTTCCAGAAGTCCGGCCTCCTGGATGTCCCCGTCGTCGACGAGGAAGCCAAGAAGTTCCTCATGGAGGGAACTATCGCCCTGTCGAACGAGGACGCCTTCCGCCGTCTTCTTCGCCTGGCCAAGGGAATCCCGATGACCTGCTACGAGCTTAACGACCGGATCCGCCAGTGCGTCGCATGATCCAAGTCGAGGACCTCGTCAAGACCTATCCGGTCGAAGGCCATCCCCGCTTTGTCGCCCTGGACCATGTCTCACTCTCCTTGCCGGATTCCGGATTCATCGCACTTCTCGGTCCTTCCGGATGCGGAAAGACGACTTTCCTGAACCTTCTTGGCGGGCTCGACTCCTTCGACTCGGGACAGATTCGGGTCGACGGGGTCTCCCTGAAGGAGATGAAGCCGATGGAGCTCGACGCCTACCGGAACTCCCGAATTGGGTTCGTCTTCCAGAGCTATTACCTGTTTCCGGATCTCGACGTCGAGTCGAACATCGAGCTTCCGTTGACCCTGAGAAATGTCAGTCGGAAGGAGAGGAAGAGGAGGGCAGATGCCCTTCTTAAAGAGCTTGGCCTCGAGGCGCTCCGGAACAAGAAGCCGAAGCAGCTCTCCGGAGGACAGGCCCAGCGAATCGCCATCGCCCGCGCCTTAGTCACCGACCCGGACGTCATCTTGGCCGACGAGCCGACCGGTGCGCTCGACTCCGTCTCGAGTACGACCGTCATGGAAATCCTGAAGAAAGTCAGCCGGGAGCGGCTGGTTCTGATGGTGACCCATAATGAAGAGCTCGCCTCGAAGTACGCTGACCGGATCCTGAGGATGAAGGACGGAAAGATTCTTTCCGACGTCCTCCAGTCCTCTCCGTCTAAGGCGCCCCGGCCACCAAAACCTTCCATCAAGTCCCGGCTGTCCTTCACCTCACGGTGGAACCTCGCCTGGCGGTCTCTCTGGGCAAAGAAGTGGAAGCCGGTAATGACGTCCATCGCCAACTCCTTCGGAATGGTCGGCATTGCCTTCTTTCTCGCCCTCAACAACGGCTTCCAGGAGTATTCGGCTCGGATTTCCCAGGAGACGGCTTCTTCCCTTCCGGTAGTCCTGACCACGTATTCCCAGACCACGGAGAAGAAGGACTACAGCCTTTATAACGCTTCCGTCCTCTATCCGGAGTCGAAGGAGATCTATCCTTCCGTGGATGCCGGGACCACGACCCGCGTCCAGTACAACAACTTCTCCGTGAGGTACCTGAACTATCTCGACAAGCTCAAAGCGGAAGGACTGATCTCCTCCGTGACGACGATGTACAACCAGACCATCACGCTCCATCTGGCGACTGAGACGCCGACAAGCCTCGACGGCACTCAAGAAGGGGGCTACTCCCTTGTTCCGGCCGACTACTCGAAGATCTTCCTCTCCCTTCCGGAGAGCCTTTCCGAGTACGACATCCTGACCGGGCGGACGCCGGAGAATCCGCACGAGGTCGTCCTGATGGTCGACAAGTACAACTCGATTCCCTTCTCGACCCTGAAGAGCCTCGGCTATTACCATGAGAAGGACACCCAGAAGGACGTCGAGGACGCGACCCTCGCTTCGAAGGTCAAGCCGATTTCCTTCTCGGAAGCGCTCGGGAAGACGTACAAGATCTTCCCTAACGACATCTACTATTCCCTGGATTACACGAGCCAGATGACGGACGACGCTAAGACCACCCGGACGATGAAACAGTACAAGGAAGCCGGCGTCGAAAGTGGAAGCCGGCTCAAGGCAAACTTCTATGAGGAGAACGGGACCGAGCTTACGGTGGTCGGCATTCTCCGGCCGAAGAAGAACCAGTCGCCGGTGACTTCGGGTCTTTACTACCTGCCCTCGTTAGTGAAGGAAGCGGTGACTGACGCAGCCAACAGCAAGTATGCCGCCGACCTGAAGAACCATATGGCCTTCGTCCTGCCCGACGGGAAAAAGGTCGAAGACTTCCTGTCTTCCCTGTCGGAACTGAAGAGCGAGCTGGAGCAGTCCGAGGACGGCTCGTTCCCGCTTGCGGAGCTTAACCAGCTCCTCTCGGACTACTTCCGCTATATCGTGAAGCTATCGGAAGACGGCTCTTCCTATTCTTACTACCCCGGATTCGGTCAATTCCTGAGCGTTGCCGAGAAGAACGGGGTCGAACTTGTTCCGGAGGAGATGAAGGGCGTCAATCTTTCCGACAAGACCGTCCTGGACGGATACCTGACCCAGCTGGAGAACGACTTTCAGAGCAACCCCAGCCAGGCCTACGAGGACCTGATTGCCTTGGTCGCCTACTTTAACGGCGCTTCGGTCGTCTCCTCCCTCTTTGTCTATCCGAAGGACCTCTCGACGAGGCGGAAGCTCATCGAAGCCCTGAATTTCTTTAACGAGATTCAGAAAGGAAGCATAGACCACGCTTCCAGCGCCGATGAACAGGTCACCTTCTCTAGCGACAACCTAGACTGGCGAATTGAGGACGTGAGCGGTGTCATGGAAGTCACCCGGCAGATTCTTCTTCTCTTCGTCCTCGTGTCCATGATCGTCTCCGTCGTCATGATCGGACTGATGACCTCGAACAACGTCCTGGAGCGGAAGAAGGCGATCGGCCTTCTCCGTGCCCTCGGGGCAAGAAAGAGCGACATTGCGGCGCTCTTCCTTGCCGAGAGCCTAGTCATCGGGGGCGTGGCCGGCCTCTTCTCCTCCCTTCTTACCTATCTTTTCAGCTTCCCGTTGAATCGGCTCATCAACCAGGCCTATCCGTACTACGAGATCGGACGGATTGCTCACTTCACGGGCTACCATGTTTTGATTGTCCTGGCAATCTCCCTCTTCGTCGGGGCGCTCGCCGCACTTCTTCCGAGCCTGAAGGCGGCAAGAGAGAACCCGGTCGACTGCCTGAGGGAGGATTCCTGAGGGAGTCCTTCTTCCGGCGCCATCCTACGCGGTCTCTTCCTCCAAAAGCATGACATGGGGGAGGCAAATCTCTTTAGAACGGAGAAGAAACCTTCTACGTCCGAAAATCGTTCCATGAAGTAAAGCGGTAGCGCAATGGCTGAGAATCCGTTCTCGACTGAAATTTTCTTCCTTCCGGGTCTTTCTCGATTCATAGAGAAAGGGAAGGATTCTCAGGAGATATCCGGAGACATTGGCTTCGCCGTTCCTTCGGACGAAGGAAAAACAGAAGCAGTCATTCTCGATGGCCTGGCTGACCAGATAGGGAATCGTGACCGGAATTTATCTTGGAATTCGTACATATTGTCTACATGAATTGTACCAGAACTTACGTATTGATGGGCAATTCCGTTCGAATCTGTCTACGCTGTCCGGGTTTGTGGCGTTCCTAGTTCTCCCGCCCGTGCTCTGGAATAATGGGGCCAATGGAAAGGAAAAACCAGATGCCACGAAAGAAAATCATTCCGAAGAAGCCCTATAATACCAGTGGGTATTACGTGACAAGCCATGCCGTCAGAAGAATGCAGGAAAGGAAAATATCGAAGGGAGAGCTAGGGATAAATCTTCGAAAGAAGCCCAGATACCGGACCGCGATCCACGTCAACGAACCCGGGAAACCTTCTTATGGCCGGTTCAGCTGGAACAAAATATGCTCAGTCATCAATCCCTTCATGAAATGTGTTGCCACGGTGTTCAGATACGGCGAATCGACTTTGCGTAGAATCATGAAAAAGGAGCGGAAAAATGGTAAAGGCAAGTGAAGAGTTGGTTCGTTTCCTGAAAGAGCACTACTCCGAAGAAAAATTGGCTTCCTTCTTCCCCCTCACTAGAGACAGCATCGTCGATCTGTATGAAGACATCGCGATTAACTTCGAGTATTCTCTGGTCTATGACCAGGAAGACGGGAAGAAGATCGACGAGAACCTTTTAGATACCGCAACGAGGGTGGGGGATGAGCTGAGGGAACGTCCCCTCGACCTGAAGGATCTGGCCGAGAGACTGAAATCCTCAAAACTCGATTCGAAGTAAGGAAACTCGCTCCCTGACCCATCGCCTACGTAGACAAGAGTTGATGTTGATGGAGGGGGTTATCTAGTTCGAAGGCTTTTCAGCCTATCGGTTTTGCTTGCGTCCGAGGGCGAAGCGAGCTTCTCCCTTTTTCTCTTTTCGGACTCGGTGGCCTAGAATAGACGGGAGGAAAAACCATGCTTGATCTGCTCGAACTGCACAAATACTTCATCCGTCAGCATCTCCACGAAGGCGACGTCGCCGTGGACTTCACGATGGGCAACGGACACGACACCGAGTTCCTGTCCAAGACCGTGGGAGCGACCGGCCACGTCTATGCCTTCGATATCCAGGAGCAAGCGGTCGAGTCGACAAGGAAGCACCTTCGCGAATCCGGGTGTCCGGAGAACTACACCCTCATCCATGACTCCCATGACAAGGTGCAGGACTATGTGAAGGAAAAGATCAAGGGCGGCATGTTCAACCTCGGTTGGCTTCCGGGCGGGGACAAGAGCATCTACACCCTCCGTAAGACGACCCTCCCGGCCTTGCAGGGCGGAATCGCCCTCATGGACAAGGACGCGGTCATCACCATTGCCATCTATCCCGGCCACGAGGAAGGGGACTTAGAGGGGAAGATGATCGACGAGTATCTTTCCACGCTCAGCCGGTTCCACTTCTGTGCGACCAAGGTCCGGATCCTCAACTCGCCGACCAGTCCTTACTTCTTCGTTCTCGAGAGCCACGAATAAGGCCGAGGGCAACAGAATCCTAGGCGCGGGAACAATGGGAACATCGGAAGGCTTCTTGTTCCCCGTACTCTTTACCTCTTTTACCTATGTGGTAAAACCCGACTTTGCCACTTACCCTAAGATGAGGTGAAAAGTAGTTCCATAGTATGAAACAGACCGATATCCTTCACGATGTCGGCCTGTTTTTCGTATTTTTGCATGAAAACACTCCTTTTTCCTGCTGCTTTGCTGTATAATATATGGAACTACTCAGTTCCATATATAAACAATCTGTAAATTGGAGGAAAAAGGCCATGGCATCCATCAAAGTACAGAAGCTGGTAAGGAATACAGACGGCACGGTA
>Ga0256406_1000963_pt1 | contig 48508 bp, 34 predicted proteins | sample RumenRJG_03DNA_FD_185986 | JGI IMG/M metagenome (GOLD analysis project Ga0256406, IMG submission 185986) | Bovine rumen microbial communities from Lethbridge, Alberta, Canada - RJG_03 | ecosystem: Host-associated > Mammals > Digestive system > Stomach > Rumen | place: Canada: Alberta | collected... | reverse complement strand
TCCCGTGTTCTTGGCTCTCGTCAGGCCTGCCTCACAGAGTGCAAATCCGGCCTGCATGAAGTAGACCAGAGCTGACGCAATGAGGACCCATGCGACAGTGTTGACATTAATTTCCATAACATTATCCTCCTCATAAGATGATGGAAACTATAAACAAAAGAGGCCGCCCCAGAGCCCTGCTTGCTCTGAGACAGCCCCTTTGCTGTCAAAAGATAATATTTCCTGCAATAACGGTTTTCGCTACAGTGTTTCCTCAGATTTCCTTTAATGTCGTGTATCCCATCAGGAACTGGTCCACCTCCGCCGCACACTGGCGGCCCTCCTCGATAGCCCAGACCACCAGAGACTGTCCCCGGTGGCAGTCGCCTGCCGTGAATACCTTGTCCACGGAGGTCTTGTAATGATTTTCCTCCGTGACGATGGTTCCCCGGCCGCTGCGCGGCGCGCCGAACGCCTCGGCGGTATACGGCTCGCAGCCGACAAACCCTGCTGCGATGAGAAGCAGCTGGCAGGGAAGTTCCTTCTCAGTGCCGGGAACCTCCACCATCTGGCGGTTTTCGAAACGGACCTTCACGGTCCGGATTTTCTTCAGCTCTCCCTTTTTGCTGGTGATAAATTCCTTCACCGTAGTCTCGTAGACTCTCGGATCGTGGCCGAATTTGTAAATGGCCTCCTCATGACCGTAATCCGTCTTCTTCACCAGAGGCCATTCCGGCCAGGGATTCGAGGCCCTCCGCTCCGCCGGCGGCTCCGGCATCATCTCGAGCGCCGTCACTGAGCGGCACCCGTGTCGGATCACGGTGCCGATGCAGTCATTGCCGGTGTCGCCGCCGCCGACGACGACCACATCCTTGTCCTTTGCGCTGATAAAGCCACCCGCTCTCTGCAGATCCGCCGCTCCTCTGCCGGAGATTCCCAGCAGCGCATGGGTCGTGGATTTCAGGAAATCAACGGCAAAATACACGCCCCTGATCTCGGCCGGCTGCGATATTTCGCTGCCTGTCACCGTCCCGGACAGCCTGCGCGGCTCCTTCGAACCGCAGGCCAGGATGACGGCGTCGTACTCCTTCTTTAACTCCTCTGCGGTCACATCCACCCCGACGTTGACGCCGCACCGGAATACCACGCCTTCCTGCTCCATCAGCTTCTGCCGCCGGAGGACGACGCTCTTGTCGAGCTTCATGTTCGGGATGCCGTACATCAGCAGGCCGCCGATCCGGTCCTCCCGCTCAAACACGGTGACACTGTGTCCGCGGTGATTCAGCTGATCGGCCGCCGCAAGACCGGCCGGGCCGCTGCCGACGACCGCGATTTTCTTGCCGCTGCGGACCGCCGGGATACGCGGCTTAATGTATCCGTTGGCAAATGCCGTCTCGATCAGAAAGCGTTCATTGTCATGCACCGTCACCGGATCGTCATACTCGCCGCACACACAGGCCTTCTCACAAAGCGACGGACAGACCCGCCCGGTGAACTCCGGGAAATTGCTCGTCTTCAGAAGCCGGGACAGTGCGTGCTGATCATTGCCGCGGTAGATCTGATCGTTCCACTCCGGAATCAGATTGTGAAGCGGGCAGCCGGTCACCATCCCGTGCAGCTTCATCGCTGACTGGCACAGCGGAACGCCGCAGTTCATGCACCGCGCCGCCTGCAGCCTGCGCTCCTCCGCCCCCAGATTCGTGTGAAACTCCTCGAAGGTGCGGATTCTCTCCGCCGGCGGCACATCCGGGCTGCTTACCCTCTGATATTCAAGAAACCCCGTTGGCTTTCCCATATACTCTAACTCCTGCTCTGATTTAAGCCGGTGCATCCTGCCGTTTTCCGGTGCCCGGCGTCCCGCATCAGATGCGGGACCACATACTGCCCGTCAGAATCCACGCCCATGCCGCACCCCGCATGGTGCCCTGCCTGTTTCTCCCCGCTGCGCTGTCGTCGCCCCGGTCACGCGATGGAACCCGAGACCTCTCTGAACGCCTCCAGCACCGCGCTGTCGTGCGGGATGCCCTGTTCCTCGTACTTGCTGATGGCGATCAGCATCTTCTGGTAATCATTCGGCACGATCTTCTTGAAGCTCGGCAGATATTCCTCGAAGTGATCGAGAATCTCGTGTCCCAGCTCCGAGTCGGTCTCCTTCACATAGTCCGTGAGAATGACATGGAGCTCGGCGATGTCGTACTTCTCCGTCACCTCCTGGAACGAATCCATGTCCTTGTTCATTCTCCGGTACAGGCTGTGATCCGTATCCAGCACATAGGCGATGCCTCCGCTCATGCCGGCGGCAAAATTCTTGCCGGTCGGCCCGAGAATGACGGCCCGTCCGCCGGTCATATACTCAAGACCGTGGTCTCCGCAGCCCTCAGCCACCGCGACAGCACCGGAATTACGGACGCAGAAACGCTCGCCCGCCCGTCCGCAGACATAAGCCTTGCCTGCCGTGGCGCCGTACAGCGCCACATTGCCGATGATGATATTTTCACTTGCCCGGAACGGCGAGGATTTTGGCGGAACCACCACCAATTTGCCTCCGGAAAGGCCCTTGCCGAATCCGTCGTTGGCGTCTCCGGTCAGCCGTAGCGTCAGTCCCTTGGGGATGAACGCGCCGAACGACTGTCCGCCGCCGCCCTCCGCATGGACGACAAAGCTGTCCTCGCGCAGACGATCTCCGAACTGCGCCGTGATTTCGCTGCCGAGAATCGTGCCGAACGCCCGGTCCGTGCTCGAGACCTTCAGGCTGATCTCTCCTTTCGCCTGATTCTCCGGTCCGTGCAGCGCCTTGTCAAAGGCCGGCAGTAGTTTGGACTCATCCAGCGTCTTCTCCAGATGGAAGTTGTAGACATGATCCGGATCGAAATGTCGGTCCGGCGCGTGTGCGAATTCCGGATCAAGAATGGCGGAGAGATCCACCGTCCTCGCGAACCCGGCGATCACGCCGTCGTCCTTGTATTCCTTCTTCTTCAGGCAGTCCGTGCGCCCGATCATATCGTTCAGCGTGCGGAACCCGAGGGACGCCATGATTTCGCGGACCTCCTCCGCGATGAACCGCATAAAGTTCACGACGTATTCCGGCTTTCCGGCAAACCGCTTCCGGAGCTTCTCGTTCTGGGTCGCGATGCCGACCGGACACGTGTCCTTCGAGCAGACCCGCATCATCATGCATCCCATGCACACAAGCGGCGCTGTGGCGAAGCCGAATTCCTCCGCGCCGAGCATGGCCGCGACGACCACATCTCTGCCGGTCATCAGCTTGCCATCCGTCTCGATGCAGACCCGATTCCGGAGTCCGTTCTGAATCAGGCTCTGATGTGCCTCCGAGACGCCGAGTTCCCACGGCAGGCCCGCGTGATGCACGGAGCTGTACGGCGCCGCGCCGGTGCCTCCGTCGTAGCCGGAGATCAGAATGACCTGCGCTCCCGCCTTGGCCACGCCGCTCGCGATCGTGCCGACACCGTCCTCCGAGACAAGCTTCACGGAGATACGCGCACGCCGGTTTGCGTTCTTGAGATCATAAATCAGCTGCGCCAGATCCTCGATGGAATAAATATCGTGGTGCGGCGGCGGCGAAATCAGGGATACGCCCGGCGTGGAGTAGCGGATCTTCGCGACCCACGGGTACACCTTTCTCCCGGGCAGATGGCCGCCCTCGCCCGGCTTGGCTCCCTGCGCCATCTTGATCTGGATTTCCTGCGCGCTGCCGAGGTAAGCCGACGTCACACCGAAGCGTCCCGATGCGACCTGCTTGATCGCACTGTTCCGGTTCGTGCCGAACCGCGCCGGGTCCTCTCCGCCCTCGCCGGTGTTGGATTTACCGCCGAGGGAATTCATCGCCTCCGCCAGCGTCTCATGCGCCTCCTTCGAGATCGACCCGAAGGACATGGCCCCTGTCTTGAACCGGCGCACAATGGATTCGACCGGCTCCACCTCCTCCAGCGGGACCGGATCCCCTGCCGGGACAAAATCCATGAGGCTGCGCAGGGTGTGCGGGCGCGGCGACTCGTCGATGCGCTTCGTGTATTCCTTAAACTGTTCAAAATTCCCGGTCCGCACCGCCTGCTGTAGCGTGATGATGGTCTCCGGACTGTAGAGATGATCCTCCTTGTCCCGGCCGCTTCTGAGGCAGTGGAACCCGATCGAATCAAGCGTTGTGTCGGTGGAGAGCCCCAGCGGGTCAAAGGCCTGATCGTGGCGCCATGTCACATTGTCCTGAATCTCCCGGATGCCGATGCCGCCGACCCGGCTGACCGTGCCGGTGAAGTACTTGTCCATAACCTCATCCGACAGGCCGATCGCCTCGAAAATGCGGGCCGACTGATAGGACTGAATCGTCGAGATGCCCATCTTGGCTGCGATCTTTACCACACCGCCGAGCAATGCCTTATTGTAGTCCTCAATCGCGGTGTGATAGTCCTTGTCCAGGATGCCCAGATCGATCAGCTCCGCGATGCACTCATGCGCAAGGTACGGATTGATCGCCCGCGCGCCGAAGCCGAGAAGCGCCGCCATCTGATGCACATCCCGCGGCTCGCCGCTCTCCAGAATCAGCGAGATGGCGGTCCGCTTCTTCGTCCGGACCAGGTGCTGCTCCACGCTGGATACAGCCAGCAGCGCCGGGATCGGAACGTGGTTTTCATCGATGCCGCGGTCTGACAGAATGATGATGTTCTGCCCGTTCGCCGCCGCGCGGTCTACCGCGATATTCAGCTGCTCGAGCGCCCGCTCCAGAGAAGTATTCTTGTAATACAGAATCGGAATCGTCGTGGTGCGGAAGCCGGGCCTGTCGAGCGCACGGATCTTCATGAGGTCCACGCCGGTCAGAATCGGATCGTTCACCTCCAGCACGCGGCAGTTCCCACTCTTTTCATTGAGCAGATCGCCATCGGAGCCGATGTACACCGTCGTGTCCGTCACGATCTTCTCCCGCAGGGAGTCGATCGGCGGATTGGTGACCTGCGCAAACAATTCCTTGAAATAATTGCACAGCAGCTGATGATGGTTGTCGATCACCGCGAGCGGCACGTCATGCCCCATGGACACGGTCGGCTCCACGGCGTTCTCCGCCATCGGCAGGATGTCGTCACGCACATCCTCATAGGTATAGCCGAAGACCTTGTACAGCCGGTCCCGCATCTCCTGCGTGTTGGTCGGGATTTTCTTGTTCGGGATCGGGAGCTTTGACAGATGCAGCAGATTGATGTCCAGCCACTCGCCGTAGGGCTGCCGCTCCGCGTAATATTTCTTGCACTCCTCGTCGGAGATGATGCGCTTCTGCTTCGTGTCCACAAGGAGAATCCGCCCCGGCTCCAGCCGGCTCTTCTTCACGACATGCTCCGGCGCGATGTCGAGCACGCCCACCTCAGAGGACAAAATCAGCCTGTTGTCGTCCGTGATGTAATACCGGGACGGGCGCAGTCCGTTGCGGTCGAGGGTCGCCCCGACCACATCTCCGTCGGAGAACAGAATCGCCGCAGGGCCGTCCCACGGCTCCATCATCGTCGCGTAGTAATGGTAGAAATCCTTCCGTTCCTGGTCCATGAACGTGTTATGCTTCCATGGCTCCGGAATCGTCACCATCATGGCGAGCGGCAGATCCATGCCGTTCATGTACAGGAACTCGAGCGTGTTGTCCAGCATCGCGGAATCAGAGCCTGTTTTCTGAACGACAGGGTAGATTTTGTCGAGATCCTTCTCCATGATCGGAGAATTCATGGTCTCCTCGCGGGCAAGCATACGGTCGATATTGCCGCGGATGGTATTGATTTCGCCGTTGTGCGCGATCATCCGGTACGGGTGCGCGCGGTTCCAGGACGGCGTGGTGTTGGTCGAGAAGCGGGAGTGCACGATGGCGATCGCAGTCCGGTACGACTCGCTCTGCAGATCCTGATAGAAGCGCCGCAGCTGGCTTACCAGGAACATTCCCTTGTAGACCACGGTGCGGGAGGACAGAGAACAGATATAGGTGTCCTCAGAGCTCTGCTCGAATTCGCGGCGGACGACATACAGTCTGCGGTCGAACTCAATTCCCTTCTCCACGTCCTTTGGCCGTCCGATGAAGCACTGGCAGATGCAGGGCATGCAGTCCCGTGCCGGCGCACCGAGAATATCCGGATTGGTCGGAACCTGCCTCCATCCGAGGAAGGGCAGGCCCTCCTTTTCCGTGATGACCTTCAGCATCCGCATGGCAAAGGTCCGCTTCAGAGTGTCCTGCGGCAGGAAGCACATTCCGATGCCGTAATCTCCCTCGCCGAGAGACTCCGCATCCTGAATGCCGGCATCCTTCATCGCCCCCGCAAAGAAGCTGTGACTGATCTGCAGCAGAATGCCGACGCCGTCGCCCACGCGGCCGGTTGCATCCTTTCCTGCCCGGTGTTCCAGCTTTTCCACAATATGCAGGGCATCGTCCAGCACCCGGTAATCCTTATGCCCGTCGATGTTGACGATGACGCCGATGCCGCAGGCATCATGTTCTCTGATCAATGGTCTTGCCATGTCTTCATCCTTTATAGTACGGAAACGGAAAGTCCCTGTGGAGGGAACCGGGAAGCGCCCGGTCCGCGCCTGAACTTTCCGTTCGTCAATATTTCTTCTGGTCCTGCCGGGCCGCTGTATTACCGCAGAGAGAACAGCAGCTCGCCGTATGTCGGATACGGCAGATATGCCTCGGGGATCAGTGCCTCCGCCGCGTCCACATGGCCGCGGAGCTCATCCATGTCCGCCAGAATGGTGTCGTGATAGTACGTCGCCGCATGAAGGACATCCACATCCGACTCAGCCTTCTTCGTATCCTCTCCAAGCTTTGTCAGCGCAGCGTCGATTGCATCCGCCTCGGTGTCGAGCGTGGACAGCACGTCTGTCTCGACCGTGCACTTTGCGGACGGAAGAACAGCCTTCTTGCCGCTCATCTCCTCCGTCAGCGCCTTCTCGTAGGAAACAAGACCGGAGATGAAATCCTTGCGGACCATATCCTGCATGGTCAGCGACTCGATGTGTACCGTCTTGCTGTAATTCTCGAGGAAGATCTCATAGCGGCTCTCCAGCTCGCTCTTCGTGAAGACCTTGTGCTTCGTGAAGAGTTCCACGCTCTTCTCCGAGATGAGGTGCGGCATTGCCTCCGGCAGGGACTTGAGATTATAGAGGCCTCTCTTCTCCGCCTCGGCGACCCACTCGTCGGTGTAGCCGTTGCCATTGAACAGCACCTTCTTGTGCTCGTCCAGCAGCTCCTTGAGCAGCTTCTTCAGCTCCGCGTCAAAATTTTCCTTCGGAACATCCTTCAATGCGTCGTAGATGTCGGACAGTGCTTCCGCCACCGCGGTGTTCAGCACGATGTTGGGGTCTGCAACCGACAGCGAGGATCCGGGCATACGGAACTCGAACTTGTTGCCCGTGAAGGCGAACGGCGAGGTCCGGTTGCGGTCCGTGGTATCCCGCATGATATGAGGCAGGACCGCGGCGCCCATGCCCATGGGAGTCTTTCCGGTTCCCTTGAATGCGGTCCCGTCGTCGATGCTCTTCAGCACGGCGGCGAGCTCGTCGCCGACAAAGATCGAGATGATGGCCGGCGGCGCCTCGTTAGCGCCCAGACGGTGATCGTTGCCCGCCGTGGCGACCGAGCAGCGGAGCAGATCCGCATATTCATCCACTGCGGTGATGACCGCCATCAGGAAGACCAGGAACTGCATATTCTGATCCGGCGTTGCGCCCGGATCGAGCAGGTTGACACCCGTGTCTGTGATGATGGACCAGTTGTTGTGCTTGCCGGATCCGTTGATCCCCTCAAACGGCTTCTCATGAAGCAGGCAGGCGTAATTGTGCTTGTCCGCAACCTTCTTCATCATCTCCATCGTCAGCTGGTTGTGATCCACCGCGACGTTGGCTGTCTCGAAGACAGGTGCAAGCTCATGCTGGGACGGCGCGACCTCGTTGTGCTTGGTCTTGGCCGGGACGCCGAGCTTCCACAGCTCCGCATCCAGATCATGCATGTATTCGGACACCTTCGGCTTGAGGACACCGAAGTAATGATCCTCCATCTCCTGCCCCTTCGGAGCCGGCGCGCCGATCAGCGTGCGCCCGCAGAGCAGCAGATCCTTTCTCTCCTTATACAGATCTTTGTCAATCAGGAAATACTCCTGCTCGGAACCCACGGTGGTGTCCACATGGGAGACCTCTTCATTGCCGAGAAGATGAAGCACCTTGACTGCCTCTGTGCTGAGTGCCTCCATGGAACGGAGCAGAGGCGTCTTCTTGTCCAGCGCCTCGCCGCCATAGGAGCAAAATGCGGTCGGGATGTACAGCGTGCCGTCCTTGATGAATGCCGGCGAGGATGGATCCCATGCCGTGTATCCTCTCGCTTCAAATGTCGCGCGCAGTCCGCCGGACGGGAAGCTCGAGGCATCCGGCTCGCCCTTTACCAGCTCCTTGCCGGAAAAGTCCAGAACCACGCCGCCATCCCCGGTGGGCGAAATAAAGCTGTCGTGCTTTTCTGCCGTCAGGCCTGTCATCGGCTGGAACCAGTGCGTATAATGCGTCGCGCCGTGCTCGATTGCCCAGTTCTTCATGACAGCCGCGACCGTGTTGGCCACATCCAGCTCCAGATGCGTTCCATTCTTGATCGTCTGATGCACCGCGCGGTACACATCCTTGGGAAGGCGTTCCTTCATGACCCTGTCATTGAAGACCAGGCTGCCGTACAGTTCGGGGATGCTCTTCGTGCTTCCTGTCTCTTCCATAATGTATCCTCCTCGTCATTGTCGTCTGCTCGGATCTGCGCGTCGGCTGCCCGGCACTGCGGCAGTCCGGACCTCCTGTCCGCCAGCCTCATGCCTCTCTCAGGCCTCTGCACATTCCTTTTACAAAGAAAGGCGCTGCAAAATCCATCCTGCATATGGATTTTCCAAGCGCCGTTGCTTTATGCGCCTATTATACACATTCATCCCAAAGTGTCAAGCGAAATGTATGCCTGTATACAATTCGCTCTTGACACCGGCGCCCTCCCGCATCATAATCATTGACAACGCTGGAGCGCCGGTTTTATGACTGCTGCCGGCCCCTGCGGATCAGCGGAAGCAAGCGGCAATGGCGCCGGTTTTTTTGTTGTGCCATTGCCGCTTTTATTATGGTTCTGCCGCGTGGCTTACGGTCAGTGCCGTGGAAAAGGAGAGCTTACCCATGTGTTCCATTCTTGCCTACTGCGGAAAATCCGCAGACATCGAAACCGTTCAGAAGATGCTTCAGGAGACGACCTCGAGAGGTCCGGACGATTCCCGGATTCTGAATACTGGTAATGGATACCTGGGCTTCAACCGGCTTGCCATCATGGGACTGACCGCATCCGGCATGCAGCCGTTCAAGCTGAACGGCAGTGCCGTCGTCTGCAACGGCGAGATCTACGGCTTCCGTCCGCTGCGGGACTATCTCAAACTGAACGGCTATACCTTCGCCAGCGACAGCGACTGCGAAATTCTTCTTCCTTTATATGAGAAGGTCGGCGTATCCATGTTCCGCATGCTCGACGCCGAGTTCGCCCTCGTCCTCTACGACGCCAGACAGAACACCTACATCGCCGCCCGCGATCCGATCGGCATCCGTCCGCTCTACTACGGATATGACAGGAACCAGGTGATCGTGTTCGCCTCCGAGCCGAAGAACCTGATCGGCGTCTGCGACCGGATCATGCCCTTCCCGCCCGGCCATTATTATAAGGATGGCCGCTTTGTCTGCTACCGCGACATGAGCGATGTGGAGTACTACTCTCACGACGATATGGATACCATCAGCCGGAACATTCACGACCGCCTGATGCGCGGCATTGAAAAGCGGCTCGACGCCGACGCGCCGGTAGGCTTCCTTCTCTCCGGCGGCCTCGATTCCTCCCTTGTCTGCGGTGCCGCCGCCAAAATTCTCGACAAGCCGCTGGAGACGTTCTCTGTCGGCATGGACATCGATGCCATCGATCTCAAGTATGCACGCGAGGTCGCGGAGTACATCCACAGCAATCACCATGAGGTCATCATCTCGCGGGACGATGTCATTCAGGCTCTCGACCCGGTCATCCACGCGCTCGGGACCTATGACATCACCACCATCCGCGCCTCCATCGGCATGTACCTCGTCTGCAAATGGATTCATGAGAACACCGATATCCGGGTGCTCCTGACCGGCGAAATCTCCGACGAGCTGTTCGGATACAAGTATACAGATTTTGCACCAGACGCCGAGGCCTTCCAGAAGGAGGCTGAGAAGCGCATCCGTGAGCTTCACATGTACGATGTGCTCCGCGCCGACCGCTGCATCTCCGTGAACTCCCTCGAGGCGCGCGTGCCGTTCGGTGATCTCGATTTTGTTGACTACGTCATGCACATTGATCCGGAGAAGAAGCTCAACCACTATGGCATCGGCAAGTACCTGCTCCGCCACGCGTTCGAGGAGGATGCTCTCATCCCGCACAACATCCTGATGCGCGAGAAGGCCGCGTTCTCCGATGCAGTCGGCCACAGCCTCCGCAACGACATCATCGACTACGCGAACGCCCATTACACCGACGAGGAATTCGAGGAGAAGCGCCGCAGATACACGCACGCCCAGCCCTTCACGAAGGAATCCCTGCTCTACCGCGAGATCTTTGAGAAGTACTACCCGGGACAGAGCGAGATGGTTGTCGGCTTCTGGATGCCGAACCGCGACTGGGCCGGCCTCGAGAACGTCAACGATCCCAGCGCCCGCGTCCTCTCCAACTACGGTGCGTCCGGCGTCTGACCTTTGGCATCTGGTATCAGACGTCTGACCTCTGGCTTCTGGTATCGGACGTCTGACCTCTGGTGTTTGGTATCAGACGTCTGACCTCTGGCTTCTTCCATCGGAGTCTGACAGACTGGTGCCCCCCTGCCGTATTTTCAGCGCCCGTGCGCAGGGTTCTTCCGGGTTCTCCCCGGAAGCAGCGTCACTGCCCGCTGTCTGGGATATCCGGAATCAGCTCCACATAGAGCTGATCAAATTCCGGCCGCAGCGCCTCCTGAATTTTGCTGCGGATCGATGCCCAGTGCCGCACATCAATCGTGCTCGTCACCTTGTCCGGCGTGACATAGACCTCAACCCACACCTTCCGGCCGGTCTTGATGACATCGAGGAAGGAGCAGGTGTATGGGTATGTCTCCATCGCCCGGTCCACCGCATCCCGGATCATCGTCATGGTCTCCTCATCCGGCGCGAACAGCACCAGATTGCGGAAGCCGCTCCCGATCGAGGCGATCGGCTCCCGGATGAGCACCACTGCCATCACGAGTGCCACGCTGGAATCGATATAGGGAATGATTCCCGAGAGCGGTGTGTGCTTCAGAACGATCTGGGACAGAAATGCCAGGGACACGCCCATACTGCTCACAATATCCTGTTTCCACAGATATAGCTCGGACTGGATCGTCGGAGAAGTGTACCGGCGGCTCTCAATCCGCAGAAAGACATACACCGCAATGCACAGCAGTCCGATTGCCATCTCATAGAGCGCAACGCCGCTGTAATTGACCGTATGACCTCCTGACAAAATGACGCGGACGTTCTCCACGATCATCGTCACCGTCACTGCCAGCAGAATGCCGTATTTAAAGATCAGGAATAAAGACTCCAGCTGGGAATACCCGTAGGGGTGCTTCTCCGTCACCGGCTTGTACAGCAGCGGCACCAGGACCAGGAACGGCCCCAGAAGAATCAGGTCGGCGCAGTCATACACACCGTCCATCATCACGGAATAGGAATGGAGCAGCAGCGCCATCACCACCTCGGTGATCGTGAACAGCGCGCTGCACAGGAACGAAAAGCGAAGGATCCTCTCCTCCGCTTTTTCTTTTGCTGTAATATTTCGTTCGGCTTTCTGTTTCATAAAGGAATGGATGCCCGGACTCCGGGCATGAGTCCGGATCCCCTGACCCGGCACAATCGAATCGGAAGTGTGGCGCCGGAGCGCCGCACCGTCTCCGGCCTGTTCTGCAATTACGATTCATTATATCATACGCCATTTCTCCCGCGGAAGAGGCTCCCGACTCTTTCTGTGCCGCGGAAGAGCCTCCCGACTCCTACTGTGCCCGGCAGCATCGCACAGTTCTTTCCTCACCTGCCGGGCTGTGCCGGCAGATGATGCATCTCCCATCCTTCCGCGCAGAATCCGCTGTCTCAGCTGTTTTCTCCGAACGTGGTGCTTGTTCCGTAATATTTGTCAAAATCCGTGCGGTCTATGGTATCGGTGCTGATTTCGTTCGCTTCTGAGGTAGAAACCGAGGTGCTGTATGTACCGGTCACAGTCACGGTGATGTCGGAGGTACCCTTCACGGCCGTCTTGCCGTCCGCCACGATGGTCACCGTCTTGCCGCTCTCATCAACCAGCCTTGCACCGTTCTCCACATTCAGATTGGAAACCGTGCTGTCCGCAGTAACCACCCAGGTGGAAGAACTGTCAACATTGACCGTGACAGGGGCAGCCGATTTCTCGGACGCAGCCTCATTCTCTGTGATACTGACTGCTCCCGTGTAGGTTGTTCCATCCAGAAGATAAAGGTCAAGGCTCGAGATCGTATCCACAGAGATCCCGCCTTCCAGCGTCTCATCGCGCGCTGTGAAGGTCACAGTACCGCCGTTTTCACCCTCTTTCCCCCAGTTATTGGAGTCATTGCCTTCTACGGTGAGCAGCTTTGCCTGATCGGAGTCAAACGACAGCTGCGTATTGGACAGCAGGATGTCCGCCGTTGTATTGGTGACGTAGAAGAAGGATCCTTCCTGAATCGAAGAAGTCAGCTTTGAATCGACCGCCTGAAAAAGTGCTTTTTCTCCTGTTGCAGTGTCCGCATCTCCGGAGGTGGATTGATAAATAATGACTGCATTCGCGACCGGATCGCTGGCCGTCCTGCCCGTGATGGTGGAGGTCAGGTCTGAATTCTGGATGAGGATCGTGTTATATCCCTCCATCCCGGCACTCTGACTCCCGGAAGCGGTGCCCGTCACATTGTCCGCCTCTATATCTCCGGTGGAGTACAGCAGCGGGGAACCGCTGCCCTCTGTCTCCAGACTGCTGTTCGTGACCGATACATTTCCGCCGCCGCGGTCTGTCGCGGCAGCAGCACTGTGATCGCCTTCCGTGTGAATTTCCATCCCGTCGGCAAGAATCGTGCCGCCATATGTCGCATCAAGTCCTCTTGAATTGCCTTCTGTCGTGTGAATCGTATCGTCCGAGGCATAGATGACACCACTGTCCGTCGCAAACAGGCCGTTGGACCCCTCACTGGAGGCAGAAAGTGTACTGCCCGAAACATACGCCCTGGAACCCTCTCCCATGGTCAGCAGGACCGAGTTAATGCCGTAGAAATTGCAGTTATCTCCGTTGGTATCGTCCCCGGATTTTGTGAGCGTACCGCCGGTCAATGTAAGTGTGCCGCCGTTCTTTACCAGTGCGGCATTTTCATCCGCAGTGTCCGATTCCGTCTTTTCCTGATCGCTGGTGACTGCCTCTCCGTCCGCGGTGAGTGCGCCGCTTGTGTCCCCTTCATAATCGTAGGTCTGCGTATCGGCGCCGCCTCCCGGTCCTCCATTTCCGTCCGGCGCCTGCCCGCTTCCCGGCCCGCCGTTCCCGTCCGGTGCCTGTCCGTCTCCAGGTCCGCCGTTTCCGTCCGGTGCCTGTCCGTCTCCCGGCCCGCCGTTCCCGTCCGGTACCTGTCCGTCTCCCGGCCCGCCGCTCCCGTCTGTCGTCGTGCCGTCAGAGGAGCCTTCCTGCTGCGATGCAGTTTGTCCGTCTGCCGTGCTGTCCTGAGATGTGCTGCTCTCCTCTGCCGTGTCCGCGCCGGTCGTATTCCCTGCGCTGCCGCATCTGGCAGCTGCCAGACTGATCCCCGCTGCGATTCCGATCGCTGCAATCATCGTTCTTCGTTTCATTCTGTTTCCTCCTCCATCCTGCATGCAGGACTGTCTGCTTTTGCAAAATCAGTCCCTGCCGTCATGTCGGAGCAGTATCAGGGCGATTCCATCCGGACCGCTCCGCTTCTGTTCCCTTTGGATAAAAGAAGAATAAACGTCGAACCTTAAAATTTCCTTAAAGGATGCTGTCTCATTCCAGCTCATCCGCCAGCTCGTAAATCAGCCGCTCGCTCTTGTCCCAGCCGAGGCAGGGGTCGGTGATGGACTTCCCGTAGACGCCCTCCCCGATCTTCTGGCTGCCATCCTCCAGATAACTCTCGATCATCAGACCCTTCACCAGGCCATGGATATCCTTTGACATCCGCATGCTGTGCAGTACATCCTTGGCAATCCGGATCTGCTCAAGATACTGTTTGCCCGAATTCGAGTGGTTGCAGTCCACGATCACAGCCGGATTCTCCAGATCCGTTTTCTGATATTCATCAAACAGATTTTGAAGATCCTCGTAGTGATAGTTCGGATGGCTGCGGCCGAACCGGTCCACATAGCCGCGCAGAATGGCGTGCGCGTACGGGTTTCCGGTCGTCTGCACCTCCCAGCCGCGGTAGATGAATTTCTGCCGGCTCTGTGCCGCCACCATGGCATTCATCATCACACTGATATCGCCGCCGGTGGGATTCTTCATGCCTGCCGGGATGCCGATGCCGCTCGCCACCATGCGGTGCAGCTGATCCTCCACCGAGCGCGCGCCGATCGCCACATAGCTGAGCAGATCCGACAGATAGCGGTGATTCTCCGGATAGAGCATCTCCTCCGCGCAGGTGAAACCGGTCTCCCGGATCACCCTGCTGTGCATCTCGCGGATCGCGATAAGCCCCGCCAGCATGTCCTCCCCCTTGTCGGGATCCGGCTGATGCAGCATGCCCTTATAGCCGACGCCCTTGGTGCGGGGCTTATTCGTATAGACACGCGGGATGATAAAAATTTTGTCCTTCACCTTCTCCTGCACCCGGGCGAGCCTCGTCATGTAGTCGAGTACCGCGTCCTCCCGGTCTGCGGAGCACGGACCGATGATCAGCAGAAAGCGCGGATCCTCGCCGCGGAAAATTCCGGCGATCTCCTCGTCCCGCTGCTCCTTGATCTCCCGAATCTTCTCCGTCACCGGAAATTGCTTCTTCAGGTCCGCCGGAATCGGAAGCTTCCGGATAAATTCCATCTGCATCTCCATAACGCTGCTCTCCTCCCGCCCCGCAGGGCGCACAATTATCATCTTTCAGACATTTGAAGAAACTTTAACACAAAGCCTCTTCCATTGCACGGAATTCCACAACTTCTGCAACCCTGTTTCATGATCTGATCATTCAGTTTCCCTTTCTCAGGATATAAAGAAAGACCGACGTTCTTCTTTATGAAAACAAATCGGTCTCTGATTTTGGATGCATGAATGCCTTTGGTTATTGAATCGGCACACTGGGAATCCCTGTCATTAGCAATGCCCGCTGGGGTACCCAGGAGACTTGGCAGTATTGCTTTGGCGGAAATCCGCGCAGCAATATGCTCGCCATTGGAACCGTGGCAAGTGGAATTTGGAAGGTGAAACCGCCGTCACTTGTATCACCTTCAAGCCAGCAAAACTCCGGATACTTCCTGGCAAATTATTGTAAGGGCTTCGGAGCATCCGGATCGGCATCCGCGATCTTCTCAAGCTCACAGATCTTCATCTTACGAAGTTCCGCAAGATGACTGCGCTCCTGCTGTTTTCTCTGGCACGGACCACTGTCTTCATCCGCTGTCTTCCAATGCTTTATCGCCCGACCCTGGCAATGGTTCCTGACAATGCCGCATATTATTATATCTATATTATATTATTAATGCTTTATAATATGTATTTCACATATTATCAGTATAGTGTTATACCATAATCAGAACAAGAGAGGCGAATGAATAGCTTCTCCATATGATAAGTAGGGGATGAACAGAGGAACGGTATGTTCCGGAAAGGAGTTCGGTATGAAATTCTTTAAAGAAATCGCATCGTTTCTGAAGGTTTATGGAGATCAGTTCGAGAATCATATGTACATCGGAAAATGACAGCTCCGTCATTCGTACCCGCTGACCCCCGTGTGCGAGGGAGATGGCTTATGAGTACCAATAACGAAGTGAGAAAACTCAACAAGCGAGGCTTGAAATAAATGAAGTCATGGATTCATTCCGATCGAACGGATATCCAATGATCCCCGGCACAGACATGCATTCTGATGCCGGGGATTCTTATGCCGGGGGTTATTATACCCCATTTTCACATATCCGCGCCGGATTTCCCGGCGCCGGTCTCCCATCTTTCCCGTCAGCGTTCGGCCTTTTCTTTCTCGTTTTCCGCTGCGCCGTCCATTTCGTTTTCCGCTGCGCTGTCCATTCCAGCTAGGATCCGCGGAAAACGCCTGACAAACAGCAGCGTACAGATCACGGCCGCCGTGCCGTCCGCTACAGCCTCTGCACCGTAAATTCCCATCACGCCGAAAAAGTGCGGCAGAATGAGTGCAAGCGGCACCAGCAGAAACACCTTCCGCAGCAGTGCGATAAATACAGAGACCTTCGCCTGATTGAGCGCCACAAACGTATTCTGACAGGCACGCTGCAGACCGAAGATCGTCATCCCGAGGAGGAAAACCGGCATCACCCGGCGGACGACGGCGATGAGCGCCGGATCTGACGTGAAGATGCGCGCAATCAGTCCCGGATTCAGAATCATAAACAGAAACAGGGCAAAATTATAGCTGGCCATGACGGTCATGACCACCCGGGCGCCCTGCCTGACGCGGCCCCTGTCCCCATGCCCGTAGTTGTAGCTGAGTACCGGACTTGCTCCCTGTCCGAATCCCTGCAGCGGTATACTCACCATCTGCATGGCGCTCTGCATAATGGTGAGTGCGCTGACATAAATATCGCCAAAGGATCGCAGCCCGCTGTTCATGACAAGGCCGATGAGACTCTCCGTGCTCGTCATCACAAAGGGCGAGACCCCAAGCGCCAGCATTCCCTGGATGATTTTCCTCTCAGGCTTCATCCTGCCCGCAGAAATCCGGAGAGCCGCCTTCGGAGAGAACAGACTGTGCAGAATGATCCCAGCACTGATCCCCTGCGAGATCACCGAGGCTGCTGCCGCGCCGACCACTCCCATGCCGGCACCGAACATCAGAATCGGATCCAGCACAATGTTGACTCCGGCGCCCACAGACACTGCCGCCATCGAGAGCGCCGGCCTCCCCTGAATATTCAGAAAGGCTGCCAGACCTGTGTTCACCATGACGAAAAACGTCCCCACCAGATAGACAGACAGATACGATTCCGCATAGGGAAGCGTCGCCGGCGACGCGCCGACCGCAAAGAGAATGGGACGCAGAAACAGATAGATCGGAAGCATCGTCAGCACCGTAAACAAAATCAGAAGCGTCATCCCCTGACTCAGGATCCGGCCCGCGCGGTCCCGGTCGCCCTGTCCCAGCGCGATGGAGGCAATCGGCGCGCCGCCTCCTCCGACAAACTGGGCAAATGCTGACACCAGAATGATCACCGTGCTGCAGACACCCACCCCTGCGAGAGCGTCCGCGCCGACGTCCGGGATATGGCCGATATAAATCCGGTCCACTATGCTGTACAGCAGATTCACCAGCTGCGCCGCCACGCACGGCAGCGCCATCTTTCCCATGAGCGGCCACATCGGCGCCGTGGCAAATTCCCTGTCAAAATTCTTCATCTCATTTGCTTTCTTGCATAAAAAGGCGGCTGCTCCCGAAGAGCTGACGCCGCCTTGCATTACCTTGAATTATTTTGCTGCTCCGGCTACAGCCCCGGCAGTCTTACACTTCCTCTCCGCGGTGCATCCGCACGTGCTCCGCGTCCTGCATCTTCAGATTCTCATGCACCTCGCGCTTGTCCGCCCGGCCAATCATCGCATCGCGGTCCTTGGTGAGTTCCTGCAGAGATCTCTGACGGCTCGGTCCCTGGACGCAGCCGCCCTCGCAGGCCATACCCTCCATGAACTTCTCCGGCAGCCGTCCCATCTTCATCAGCGTGAGCGCCGTCTTGCACTCCGCTGCACCGTTGGCGACCTTCACCTTCAGGTTCGACGTATCGACACCCTGCTCCTTCATGCACTGCAGCACAGCTCCGGCGACACCTGCACTGTTGCCGAACCGCTTGCCGAAGACCGATGCCTGCTGTGTGAACTCCTCCACCGGCTCCAGGTCAATTCCCTTGCCCTGCAGCATCTGGAATGCCTCATCGAATGTCAGAACATAGTCCGCATTCCCGGAAATGCTGGTGTCGAGGATCTCGCTCTTCTTTGCCTGGCAGGGCCCGATAAATACCGTGATGGCATCCGGCTCCTTTTCCTTGATCATGCGGGAGACAGCGCACATCGGGCTGACTGTCGTGGAAATCTTGTCATTCAGCTCCGGGAAATGCTTGTGAATCATATTGACGAACGCGGGGCAGCAGGATGTCGTCTTGCCCTCTCCGGCCTCCATCGCCTCGGCCCACTCGTCCGCCTCGGCTGCGGCCGTCAAATCGCCGCCCAGTCCTACCTCGAGCAGATCGGCAAAGCCTGCCTTTTTGAGCGCAGCTCTCCAGGAATCCACCGTGATGTCCTTGCCATACTGTCCCTCGACGGCAGGTGCGATCATGGCGTAGACCTTCTCTCCTGCGCGGATCATATTGATGACATCGACGATAAAAGTCTTCGCTCCGATCGCGCCGAACGGGCACGCATGAATGCAGTGGCCGCACTGAATGCACTTGCTCTCATCAATCTGGCAGAGTCCGGATTCCGGATCCATCGTAATAGCGCCGACCGGGCAGGCCTTCTTGCAGGGACGGACCAAATCCACAATGGCCCCGTAAGGGCAGGCGCGGGAGCACATACCGCACTCCTTGCACTTCGCCGGATCAATATGCGCCCGGTTCTTGTTTCCGTCGTGTGAGAAGGAAATCGCGCCGAAGCGGCAGGAATTATAGCAGGCATGTCCAAGACAGCCGTGGCAGTTATCCGTCACCGTATAGGAGGACAGCGGGCAGTCGTCGCACGCCGCCGGGATGACCTGCACAATATTGGTTGTGTCCTTCGTTCCCGGGCACATACCGCGGGCCATTCTGACTCTCTCCCGGATGATCTCCCGCTCGCGGTAGATGCAGCAGCGATACTGCGCGTGCGGTCCCGGAATCATCTCCTCCGGCAGATTCTCTTTCTTCTCCTCGAGCTCTCCGTTCCATGCAAGCTTTGCCACCTCATAGAACACCCTCTGGGTGATGTCGAAGGTTGTCTTGTCATTCGTAACCATAGATTCCTCCCTGGAATGCGGTTGTTTCTGCAAAATCTGCTCCGCCGTGCCTGCTCAGACACCGGTGCATTCCCTTCCCGGCATGACGGCGTTTATTGCTTCCGGGCTTCTGCCCGGTCTGTTTCCACAGGTATGATAATTGATTAACAATCTTCCTTCAAGGGGAAAGGGTCCGTCCCGCTGTACATATTTCTGAACAAAGCCGGGCAAACGTTCATCTGTCATGGACACTGCTCTCCCAGCCAGGAGACGCTCAGCTAGTACAGATGCAGTTCAACCGGCCTGCCGATTGCCCTGAGCGCATCTGTCAGCTGCCTTGTCAGATTCTGGCGCATGCCCAGCTCCAGCGGCAGGTCCGGATTCTGATAGGCTGCGTTTACCGCCGTTCCCACATACAGCACGACGCTCGTGCAGTCCTCAATAAACACCCTGGCAATCCGCGCCGCGGCGTTCGGCTCATCCAGCTTGCGGAAGAAAGCCCGGTTCACCTTGTTCGTGTCCGCATATTCCCGGATGAGACGGATCACCTCCGCCAGCGTGAGCACACCCTCTGTCACCAGATCAATGCCCTCGATCTCTCCCATCGGCGGAATGTCCGCATCCTCGTAATCCAGCGATACCTGCAGAGGCCGTCCGAGCACGCGGGACACAATCGTCGCGCTCGTCCCGCCGGACACAATGCGGGTCACACCGTCATCCCCGGACATGAACTCCCGCACCATTCTCCCGTCGTCATCCGGATTTTTGGCCGGTCCCGTCATGAGGTGCACGACCTTCTCCTCTGTCACGCGGATGCAGGCGACCGTGGTATCGTCCCCCGGTCTGCCGTCGTACAGCTCGTTGCAGGCATCGCACAGCCGGATCGCCTGCCGCATCGGCGATTTCCCCTTCTTCCAGCTCTTCAGGGCAAAATCCGCGATGTCCTCCCACGGCCATCCGAAGCTGTTCTTCTGTCCGACCCCGGCGTGAATCGTCCCGTCGCTCATCAGAAGAAAGGTATCCCCGGTCCTCACCGTGAAACGGTAATCATTGACCACCTTTCCGTGTGCGATCCGCTCATGCTGCGGAATCCTGAGGACCTCTCCGTCCCGGATAAAGACGCATTCCGGATTCTCATACTCAATCAGTGTCGCCCGTCCGTCATGAAAAATCTGCAGCACCGTGAAGGTCGAATACGACACATGGGTCACCGGATCGTTCGGCAGCGTGTCTACCACCGTTTCCACACACTCATCCAGGTGCGCGCCTTCCTCCAGCATTCTGGCGAAAATCTGGCTCGTCAGCGTCGAAAGCATGTTGGCGCGCACGCCGCTTCCCATCCCGTCCGCCAGTACCACAATATCCGAGTCCCTCCGGTGCACGATCTGCACGCGGTCTCCGCAGAGAATTTCGCCGTAGTGGTTCAGGCTCTTATATGCGATTTCTGTCGTGACGCTCATGCTGCCTCCGGCCCGCTCTCCGTTCCATGGCTGTCTGGTATCTGCAGCGCCGCCTGTCATCCTCGGCAGTCTCCGTTTTGCCTGCCTCGGCCATCCACAGACCAGCCCTTCTCGACGCGCTCCATGATCCGGAGCGTTTTGCTAACTTCATCCCGCAGACGGCTTATCCCTTCTTCTGATACTTCTCCACGATGTGATATTTTTTCACCGGATTGGCCGGATTGCGTTTTTCAGCCGCCACATCAAGATTCAGACCATCCAGACGAAACGCATCTGATACAGGCTGACCGCCCTGCATCTCTGTCTTCCTGTCAGATTTCTCATCCGGTCCGCACGCCGCGACTGTTTTTCCATCTGTCCCTGCTGTACCCCGTTGGTCTGCAGCTCCGCCGCGGAGAGCAGCCTCCTTCGTTTTCTTCTCTGCACCACCCTTTTCTGCCCGCTCCAATATCCCGGCGTCTGTACTCTCCGCCGCCTGGTCATCCATGCCGTCGCCTTCCGCGCGGATGGAATCACACAGCCTCGTCAGGGTGGTCTTCGTCTCGGCCGTGGTCTCTCCCAGCAGGGAGGCGATCTTCTGCGCCGTGATCATCTGCTCCCGGATGACCTTCCCGGCCATATTCATATAATGCAGGCGGTTCTCATATTCCTCACGCGCCTTCTTCTCCTGCCCGGTGATGTCCGTGATCGTCATCAGGACACAATCCTGCTTCGGAATATAGACGATGTTCTGCAGGGTGATCAGGCCGTAGGCCGGATAGGCGACCTTACAGCCGTGCACGCCCACTCCCGTCTCAAAGACGCGCTGCACGCCGGACGGATCGAAGAGGTCCCCAAGCTTTTTGGTCAGGGCGTCGGCTCTGGAAACACCGAAAAATTTTTCGCCGATGTCGGAGTACTCGAGAATCTGCAGATCCCGGCTCACCATGATCACGGCATTGGGACTTTCCTGGAGAATCATGTTCGCCATGGATTCCGCCTTCTGGTGCATGTACGGAATACACATGTCGAGCTCCGCCTTCCCCTGAAAGACCGCAATCGCCTTGTCACGGCAGGATCGGTATCCGCAGGCGCCGCAGTTCAGCTCATCCTCCGGCCTGAATTTCCCGATTTTGGCAAGAATTTCCCGGATCTGCTCCTCCGTCGGCACCGGGTCGTGCAGGGACCGGTCCTCGAACGTCTTGGCAAAATCAAGGCCCTCCATCAGCCTACGCACCGTTTCCTCCGATGCTGCCTGCTTTGGAATCGCCTCGCTCATGTCCAGCTTGATCTTATATTTGTAGACATCCCGGTCGTCCACCGCAGGTCCCTTGATGCAGCCGTCCGCACACATATTCATCTCAATGAAGCAGCCGGACACGCCGCCTGCTTCCATATCGTGGCACAGGTCAATGCAGTCCTGCGCGCCGTGCACGTAGAATTTGCGGTAGTGGCTCCACGTGCCGTCCGGGCGCTGTGCGTCCCAGACGCCGCTCTTTGCCTGTTCCTCCGGGTGATTGCGGGTCTCGCTGAACAGAGTCGCCCGGACGGATTTCAGAACGCCGCCCGTCACCGGATAGAGTCGGTTGATACTCGGATCCATGGTGAACGGTGTGTCGTCGCATGTGCCGATGTCGATGTGCTTCTCCGCGAGCCAGCTCTCCAGGTCCTCAAAGGTGAGAACCGCGTCAATATATCCGGCGTGGCGCGGATCGCGGGCCTCCCTCTTCTTGGCGATGCAGGGGCCGGCGAACACAACCTTCACCCCTGGCATTCTCCGCTTGATCAGCATCCCGGACGCAATCATCGGGGAGACGACCGGCGCCAGATACTTCACCAGCGACGGATGATACATCTCGATCAGGTTGTTCACGCTCGGGCAGCAGGTCGTGATGATGTTCTCCATCTTTCCCTCGCGGATCAGACGGACATACTCCCTCGTCACCACCGCGGCGCCCTCGGATGTCTCCGCCACATCGGCAAATCCCAGCCGCATCATCGCATTCCGGACCTGACCGATCGTCCGATACTTGAGCAGTCCCACATAGGAGGGAGCCAGCGTGAGCACCACCTTCTGCCCCGCGGCGATCATGGCCTTCACCTCTCCCAGTTCGGAAGAAAGCGTCTTGGCCGACTGCGGACACACCTGAAGACAACGGCCGCAGAGGATACAGTGGCTGCCGATGATCTCCGCCCGCTCGTTTCGGATCGCAATAGCCTTCACGGTACAGTTGCGGACACACTTATAGCAGTGCTTGCATTTGGTGGAATTAAACTCAATGATTCTCATACGATGATTCAGGCACTGACTCTGGTCATGATTTCATTCCGGAAAAAGTCCTCGGTGGTCTCCGGTGACAGCGAATACAGAGTGTCTCCGATCGTCACACAGACAGCATGCTGGCAGTTCCCGGTGCAGAAGGATCCGCTGAGGGAGACCTTATCCTCCAGATGGTTCTCCGCGATCAGCTTCTTGAGGCGCGCAATCACCTCCTTGGATCCCTTCATATGGCAGGCACTTCCGATACAGATCGATACGTTCAGCATAGGTATTTCCTCCTTGCAGGATTTCATTTTTTGACACACCGGCCCCCGCGAACCGGACAGAACATGGCAAAGCTCCTCCGTTTTCTGCAGGCGGCGCGGTACAGCTAAGCAGATTTTACCACAGAAAAAGCGGGAAAAACATTTCCCGCCGTCAAAATGCATTCAGCTGCCCGGTCCGGAATGCTCCGGTTCCCCGGCTGCCTGCTGCTGTCTCACGCTATGAATATACATATCCGGCTGCCCGGTCCGGGTCAGTCCAGCTCCCGGAGCACCTGCTGCGCCACCTCCCGCTTCGTGAGCGAATGATTCATTGCCTCAGTCTCCAGATAGCGGTGCGCTGTCTCCTCCGTCATGCCCTTCTTCTCAATCAGCAGACATTTTGCTCTGGTAATCAGTCCCAGCTCCTCCATCCGGCGGCTGAGACGGTCGTTGTCCGCCCGGAGCTCCGCAATCCGGCGGTGCGAGGTCAGCAGGAGATTTGCGCTCTGCACCAGAATCTGCCCGCGCACCGGTCTTGCGAGGACAAAGACACCGGCGCCCCGTGTCCGGTATACCGCGCGGTCATAGACATCCGCGGGGACCAGGACAATAACCGGCACCTCGTGACTTGCAATATCCACTGCCGACTCCACGCCGAACTCGTCCACTGCCGGCGTATTCACGATAAGCGCCATATCTCCCTTTTCGAGGAGCTTCTGCCTGGCCTGTGCCATGGAAGTCGCCTGCACGGTCGTCTGAAACACGCCGGCCAGCACCTCCCGGATCGAGCTGTATGTAGCTGTGCTCTGCGTCACGATCACCGCGCCGCATTTATCCCTGCCAGTCATCATAATTTATCGTTTCCCGTACAGTCTGATAATATCCTCCGGCACATATTTCCGGACAAACTCACTGCGCTCCGCCACTGCTGCCGCGGCCTGAAGCGTCTCCGGCAGGCGGGCAAGGCCGTCGGTGACTGCTGCATCCGCTGTGAACAGATTCATGTCGAGACTCGGCACAGGCTCCAGATTTTCCTCTATACCTGACAAACCTGCATAAATCAGCAGCGTGTATGCCAGATACGGATTGCACGACGGGTCAGGCGAGCGGAGCTCGATCCGCCTTCTCTCCTCCTCTGAGGCCGGAATCCTGATCAGCTGGGAGCGGTTCTGCTCAGACCAGCTCACGTATTCCGGCGCCTTCTGGCGGCCGAGACGGCTGTAGGATTCCTCCCGCGGATCGAGGAACAGGGTGATATCGCGGATATATTTCATGATGCCCGCCATGAACGCCGGGGAACGATCCACCCCGTCCTCACATTCGACGGACATATTGATATGCATGCCATTGCCCGGCGCATCCTTGAGCGGCTTCGGCGAGAAGTCCGCGGACAGCCCGTTGCTCTCGCAGATGCTGCGCACCGCCCATTTGAAGGTGGAAGTGTTGTCGGCCGTGGTCATGGCGTCGCTGTACCGGAAATCAATCTCATTCTGTCCCGGCCCCTGCTCATGGTGCGAAGCCTCAGGCGTGATCCCCATGTCGATCAGCGTGAAGCAGATCTCCCTGCGGATGTTGTCCCCGCGGTCCATCGGCTCGCAGTCCATATATCCGGCGTGATCGATCGGTTCAGTAGTCCGGTTCCCGTTTTCATCCTTCCGGAACACATAGAACTCCAGCTCCGGGCCAAAATTCACACTGACCTTCTTCTCTGCCGCGGCCTTCACCGCCTGCTTCAGCATGTAGCGGGTGTCCTTCTCGTAGGGTCGCCCATCCGGATAGCAGATGTCACAGAACATCCGCACCACGCGCCCGTCCACCGGTCTCCAGGGCACGATGGATACCGTGCTCACATCCGGCTTCAGAAAGAGATCGGATTTCTCCTCCGTGCTGAACCCGTGAATCGCCGAGGCGTCGATGGATATCCCATACTTCAGCGCTCTCGGCAGCTCGCCGGGCATGATCGCGATATTTTTCTGATTCCCGAATACATCAAAGAATGCGAGGCGGATGAATTTGACGTTCTCCTCCTCCATGAGCTCCATCACATCTTCATTTGTCTTCATGGCTGTCTCCCGATCCGGTCTGATTCTTCCACTGGATCATCCGCTCCACCGCGGCCACCGTGTTCTCGTAAGTGCCGAATGCCGTGAGGCGGAAGAAATGCTCCCCGTGCGGCCCGAAGCCGGATCCCGGCGTTCCGACGACGCCCGCCTCCGTGAGCAGACGGTCGAAGAATTCCCAGCTTGTCATTTCTCCCGGCGTGCGGAGCCAGATGTACGGCGCGTTCTCCCCGCCGTACACCGTGAAGCCGGCATCCGCCAGATGCGTACGGATGTAAGCGGCATTGCGCATATAATAGGCGACCTGGGCCCGGGTCTGCTCCTGTCCCTCAGGCGAATAGACTGCCTCGCCTGCCCGCTGGACAATATACGGCGCGCCGTTGAATTTTGTTCCATGGCGGCGGGTCCAGAGTCTCTGCAGCGGCACCGCCTCCGTGATGGTTTCCCCGGTCTCCGGGCTGGTATAGGTTACCGTTCTTGTGAGGTCCGCCGGCACAACCGCCGCGCCGAGGCGCAGTCCTGTGAAGCCGGCATTCTTGGAGAAGCTCCGCAGCTCAATAGCGCACGTTCTTGCTCCCTCGCACTCATAAATGCTGTGGGGCACGCCCGGCTGGGTGATATAGGCCTCATATGCCGCGTCAAAAATGATCACCGCGCCGTTCCGGTTTGCATAATCCACCCACGCCTGCAGCTGCGGCTTCGTCAGCACCGCGCCGGTCGGATTGTTCGGAGAGCAGAGATAGATGAGATCACAGGTCCCGTCCTCCGGAATCTGCGGTGCAAAACCATTTTCCTCGCTGCAGGGCAGATACAGTACGCCGTCAAACCCTGCCTTCTCCCGATTGTACTCCCCGGTTCTGCCGGCCATGACGTTCGTATCGAGATAAACCGGGTAGACCGGATCGCAGACCGCCACCGTGTTGGAAAGGCCGAAAATCTCCTGAATATTACCCGAATCGCTCTTGGCGCCGTCCGAGATGAAGATCTCATCCGGGCGGATATCACAGCCGCGGGCGGCGTAGTCCGTCCGAACCATCGCCTCCCGGAGGAACGCGTAACCGTTCTCCGGTCCGTAGCCGCGGAAGGTCTCCTGCTGCCCCATCTCATCGACTGCACGGTGCAGCGCCCCGATGACTGCAGGACACAGCGGCTGGGTCACATCTCCGATGCCGAGCCGGATGATCTCAACCTCCGGGTTCTCCTCCTGATAGGCGGAGACTTTCTTTGCAATGGTCGAGAAAAGATAGCTTCCCGGCAGCTTCAGATAATTCTCATTGATTGTAAACATAGACTCAGCCCCTTTCCTGTCCGACTTACAGCTCCATCCTGTCCTTGGAGTAAACCTCCGGCACCGCCGTCGGATAGTCGCCGTTGAAGCATGCACAGCAGAAATCTCTGCCCGGCTCCGGCTTTTTCCCGTCCGCACGGATGTTGGCCAGCCGTTTTGCCGCCTCCACGCTCAGATAGCCGAGCGAATCCGCGCCGATGATGTCTGCGATCTCCGGAATGGTGTGATGGCAGGCGATCAGATTCTCCCGAGAGTCAATATCTGTGCCGTAATAGCAGGGATTCAGGAACGGCGGTGAGGAGATACGCATATGCACTTCCTTCGCTCCTGCGTCCCGGACCAGCTGAATGATCCGCGCCGATGTCGTGCCGCGCACAATCGAGTCATCGATCAGAACGACCCGCCTGCCCTCGATGACGCTCCGGATCGCGTTCAGCTTGAGCCGCACCAGATTGGTGCGCTCCTGCTGGGACGGCGCAATGAAGGTTCTGCCGATATATTTATTCTTGATGAGGCCGAGTGCATACGGGATCCCGGATTCCTCGGCAAAACCGGTGGCTGCATCGAGTCCGGAATCCGGAACGCCGATGACCAGATCCGCGTCTGCCGGATGCTCGATGGCCAGTTCCCTGCCCGCTCCGACGCGGTAATCATGCACCGACACGCCGTCGATGACAGAATCCGGTCTCGCAAAATAAATGTACTCAAAGATACAGTGGCTGGTCTTCTGCGGCGCCTGTTTCATGCCCTCAAGGGTCGACAGAACCGTCTCCTCCGCCGTCTCGCCCTTCGCGTCCTCCAGAGCGGACAGAATCATCTTTTCCTCCGCACCGGTATCTGCTGTCATCTCCGCCCCTGACGATACTGCCGCTGCCAGCAGAGCAGGGCTGCAGTGGCGCCGGTCTGTCCGGATGCCGTTTTTATCCGCAATGACGATTTCCCCAGGAAGAATATCCCGCACGAATTTTGCCCCGATGGCGTCAAGCGCGCAGGATTCTGAAGCAAAAATGATACTGCCGTCCTCCATGGTGCCGATGCACAGCGGCCGGAAGCCGTGCGGATCGCGGCAGGCGATCAGCTTGGCTGGCGACATGACGACCAGAGAGTAAGCGCCCTCCAGCTCGTTCATCGTCCGGCTCACAGCCTCTTCAATGGCACCGCAGTTCAGGCGCTTGCGTGTGATCAGATAAGAAATGACCTCGGTATCACTGGTGGAATGGAAAATGCAGCCCTGCAGCTCCAGGCTGCGGCGCAGGGCGAAGGAGTTTACGAGATTGCCGTTATGGCAGATGGCGAGCTGGCCCTTGACATGACGGACCACCATGGGCTGCGCATTTTCCCGGGTCACGGAACCGCTGGTGGAATACCGCACATGGCCGACTGCCATCGTGGCGTACGCCTCTCCGCCGGAAACAGCGCTCCCTGCCTCTCCGGCCTCTGCTCCGCCGCAGATTTTGTCCGGACGGTTATATTCATCCAGCTCATCCAGCATCTGGCGGCTGAACACCTCATGAACCAGCCCGAGGTCCTTGTGACAGACAATGGTCCGTTCCCGGTTGACCGCAATGCCTGCGGATTCCTGCCCGCGGTGCTGCAGCGAGGTCAGCGCGCAGTAGGTAATATGTGCGACATCCGTATCCTTCGGCGCCCGGATCCCGAAGACGCCGCATTCCTCATGAATGCCGTCCGGCTCCTCCCCCTCCTGGAACCGGCTTTCACAGAGAGCGCGGCGCGCCGCCGCGCTCTCCCGGACACTGCCATGGCCGGAGCGGCCGATCAGACTTCTGTCTTCACTCATCAGCTTTCTTCTCCTCCGCAGATTCCGCGTGCTCCACCGCTGCCTTCACAAGTCCTGCAAACAGCGGGTGTGCATGGTTCGGGCGGGACTTGAATTCCGGGTGTCCCTGTGTCCCGATATAGAACGGATGTACCTCCTCCGGCAGCTCCATCATTTCCACAATGTGGCCGTTCGGCGAGGTGCCGGACAGCACCAGTCCTGCTGCCGTGAAGGCGTCCCGGTATTCATTGTTGACCTCATATCTGTGGCGGTGGCGCTCCGAGATCAGCACCGGGGCATTCTCGTCGTCGCACGTCTTCAGCAGCGCGTCGAGCGTCGCCTCCATGCTCTGCGTCGCATTACTGTCATCGTCGTCGCTCATCAGTCCTGCCACGGTACCGACCCTGGCGCCGGCGGCAAGGCGCAGGCTGCGGACAGTCTCCGTTCCGTGATAGGACACATACAGCTTCTCCGCGAGCGACCCCTTCCGGAGAACGCAGGGATATGCACCGAGACGCATGGTCCCGCCGAGGTCTGTGACGTTCTTCTGCTCCGGCATCAGATCGATGACCGGATGTGTGGTGTCCGGGTTGAGCTCCGAGCTGTTTGCGTCATGCCAGTTCAGAACGTTCCTTGCGTAGGCGACCAGCGCCATCTGCATGCCGAGGCAGATGCCGAGATAAGGAATTTTGTTTCTCCGCGCATAATCCGCCGCCATGATCATGCCCTCTGTGCCGCGGTTGCCGAAGCCGCCCGGAATGATCATGCCGTCGATACCGTCCAGCATCGCCTCGCAGCCCTTCTCCTCAAGCTCCTCGGAGTCCACCCAGCGGATTGCAACATCCGCGCGGCCGGCGATTCCGCCGTGATGCAGCGCCTCGACGACCGAGAGATAAGCGTCATGAAGCTGTGTATACTTTCCAACCAGCGCAATTGTCACCTTGTGCATCGGATGATTCATATCGTCGACCATCTTCATCCACTCACCCAGATCAGGCTCCGGGCAGGGCAGCTTCAGGCAGTCACACACCGCCTGGGCGAGATGCTCATTCTCCATCATCAGCGGAACCTCATAGATGGAATTGGCATTGAGATTCTGCAGCACATGGGAGCTCGGCACATTGCAGAACAGGGCGATCTTGTCCTTCAGCTCCTGCGGCACCTCATATTCGGAGCGGCAGACAATGATGTCCGCCCGGATGCCCATGCGCTGCAGCTCACGCACTGACGCCTGCGTGGGCTTCGTCTTCATTTCGCGGGACCCGTAGAGATACGGGATCAGCGTGACATGAATCATGCACGCGTTGTTCGGGCCGACCTCCTGCATGAACTGACGGATCGACTCATAGAAAGGCTCGGATTCAATGTCGCCGACCGTGCCGCCCACCTCAATGATGGCGATGCGCTTCTCCTCCTCGCTCGTCGGACGGTAGAACCGGCTCTTGATCTCGTTCGTGATATGCGGAATCACCTGGACCGTGCCGCCGCCGTAATCGCCGTGGCGCTCCTTGTTCAGAACCGCCCAGTACACCTTTCCGCTGGTGACATTGGAATTATGGTCCAGGCTCTCGTCGATGAAGCGCTCATAATGTCCGAGGTCCAGATCCGTCTCCGTGCCGTCGTCCGTGACAAACACCTCGCCGTGCTGAATCGGGTTCATCGTGCCGGGATCCACGTTCAGATAGGGATCGAACTTCTGCATCGTGACGCTGTAGCCGCGCGCCTTCAGCAGACGCCCGAGAGAGGCCGCCGTGATGCCCTTGCCAAGCCCTGAAACAACGCCGCCTGTTACAAATACATATTTGACCATTGATGCCTCCTTGCACAACGCAGAACACGCCGGCGCCTCCGCCGGGAGACGGTGGAACCCGATCCTGTTTCCGGCGGCCGGTCCGCTCCCGGCCACTAGAAAAGGTGACCTGGCATGGGAGCCGCAGGGGCTCCCTCTTATGACACCATCGTCACCCATTCTTCCTGTGCCTCTGCACAGTACCCTATTCACACGGACATTCTTGGAAAACGCTTTCTAATCAAAACTAATCCAGGGATGTAAAAAAACAAACACATTGAAATCATACAATAAAGAAGCAGAGCTTGTAAAGGACCGTTCCATACCCGTCGCATTCGTCCTGCCTCACAAATGGAAGCAGTTTCTAATTCGCGCAATAATGGTCTCCTCGTCAGCATTGATTCCCAGACTCCTTGGATTTACCGGATCAGTCTTCAATTTTTCCAGAAAGGCCAGTGCATCCTTCCTTACCTGTCCAATGATTCGCACATCATTATCAGGCTCAAGATTCGCCCCAAGACGGATGACATCATTTTTATGCTTTTTTATATTCTTCGAGTCGATATGTTCCCCTGTCTCTTTTCTGCCGGAAAGGTCAAGATACGCTTTCATTTTAAAAAGGATCAGATACTCCAGGCCCAAGACCGAAATATCTCCCACCTTTGTCATCCCCTGCCTGAGAAGAGTGTAATAATCATCATCCAGCAAAATTGCCGAAAGACTTAAAGTATCATCGCTCACATGGATAGGAGCGAGATGATTTTCCAATTTTAATAGATAATCCGGTTTACGGCTAAAAAGCTCAATCATAGTGGGGAATCTTCGATCCTGTGGCTTTTCGAAGCGATAAAACTGATGATCTCCCGTTCCCTTATCAATATGAGAATATCCTCCATCTTTGACAAATCTGACAAACTGATTGACGAACTCTTCACTGACAGCCTCAATGATCAGGACAAGATCCAGATCCTTGGTGCTGCGGAAATCAACATCCCGCTGTCCGAGGATCAGATCACAGGCGGTGCCGCCGATAAATACATATTGTCCTGAATAACCCTGGAAGTAATCTGCAAAAATACTTATTCCTGATACCAAGTCTTATCCTCCATCAGCTCATCAACAGCCTGATCAATCCTTTCATCCCGATTTGAAAGGCTCAGAATCAGTGTGATCGGATCTATATATTCCGTGTTGGAAAGTGCAAGTATGTTATATTTCATAATCTGAACCCTTACATGTTCAGAATCCTGGATCTCATCTCTATCCGTGATGAGAAATTTTTCCAACTGCTTTTTGTCAAAATCCGGCACTGCCACAGTTTTATGCACTGGCTCTCCCAGCATCGTCTGTTCTCCCAGGGCGGTCAGGTCACTCTTCAAGAAGCTCACCCCTTGCGGAAGCTGTTTCACAAATAATTCGCCTGCTACAGGATTGGTAAGGGAGCACTTTCCTTTCTGATAATAAGATGTTCGTTCAATCCTTTTATATCTCTTCTCCCTGCCAGTTTTTCCCGTCGTTCGAAATGTCACCAATCCCTTACCATATAATACCTGCAGGCTCCGCTGAGCGGTCATCACCGAAACATCAAGCTCTGCTGCAATCTCTGACATCGAAAATTCCTTTTCTGGTTGATACAACAGATACAAAAAGACAAGCTGCGTCCCTGGTGCAAATGGTGCTGCGTATTCTGCATGCTGCTCTCTGTTTTGTTCCCGGTTCCTTATTCGTAATGCCAAAAAAGGAAGATATATTTCTTGATCCGCATCTATGAATGCGACATGATTCTTCAGAAGATTCTTCTTTCGAAATGGAGAAATATGTTCAAAATAAAAGGCAACCGGCATCCCACTTGCAGTTTCTATTCTTTCTTTTTCCCGGATCAGAATCTGCAAAGAACTGTCACACATTGAAGAAAGAAGCAGAAAATCTTCCTCCATCAGCGTAACAGCCTGAAAATCATATTTCCCTGCCAGATAAAGATTCAGCCTTTCCCCCGCCTCTCTATTCCAATCCCTCACAAATGCATTTTCATCAATGCATTCTTTTAAAACATCTTGAACGTCCATAAATATCACCTCATGTAGTTAATATAACATGTCATGATATATTATCAATAATAATTGTTATATTTATGGGCATTTCAATTTCGGGTCTTTAACAGTTAAATAATACCAAATCCTTCGGAAACCGCCTAATGGCGGTATTTTTTTGTCAAATTTTACTTTTATTTTTGTTGTATGCGTTGTATGTATATGATATAATACAAGTACTGATTGGAGGGCTACAGTGTGAAGCTTTTCTACGATAAGAGACGCAGCGATCCTACCTATTATGTACAGCAGGGATATCGGAATGCTGAAGGCAAGCCTACCACCCGGAACGTGAAGATCCTTGGAAAGCATTCCGAGCTTCTTAAGATTACCGACGATCCGCTGGCCTATTGCAAAGGCCAGGTAGAAAAGCTGAACGCTGAGTATAATGCCGGCCGGGCCTCTATCCAATTGTCTGTCGACTACAGGGAAAAGGTTGATGATACGACGGACGATTTTTCAAAATCAGATTTGCTGAATGTCGGATATTTTTACCTGCAGGCGGTTTACCAGAAGCTGGAACTGAAAAAGTTTTTTGAAAGCATCACGGCAGACCGGAAAATCACATATGACTGCAACGAAATCAACCGTTTCCTTACTTATGCCAGAATACTCGATCCCCGATCCAAGTATGGAACCTTCGATCTTCTGGATACCTATTTTGAGAAACCTGCATTTGATTACCAGCATATCCTGAGGTTCATGGATATCCTGATTGCGAATTCAGACGCTTATCTGGGATGGCTCTATAAGAAGAGCAATAACGTCATTCCCAGGGATACCTCTGTCATTTATTACGACTGCACGAACTACTATTTCGAGGTAGAGCGGCCGGATGATGAAATCGTTGATGAAGTTACGGGCGAAATCCTTTCTACGGGTCTGCGCCAGTATGGATTTGGTAAAGATCATCGTCCGAATCCGATTGTAGAAATGGGGCTGATGATGGACAAACGCGGCATTCCCATCTCCATGAGTATTCACCCCGGCAATATCAGCGAACAGGTTACGGCAGTCCCGCTTGAAAAGGAAGTGGTTCGTACCCTTAATGGGGCAGATTTCATCTACTGCGCAGATGCAGGGCTTGGTTCATACAGCATCAGAAAATTCAACTCAATGGGCGGGCGTTCCTTCATCGTTACCCAGTCCATCAAAAAACTGTCTGACGTTATGAAGCAGGCCGTCTTTAATGATTACGGATACAGGCTTCTGTCCAATGATGACCCCGTAACAATTGGAGGACTTAAGGACTTCGACCGGTTTAATCCGGATAATCGGTGTCTCTACAACGACTGTGCCTATAAAGTTATTTCTGCTGACACAGCAGTTGATCTGGGACTGTATGACTACGTCCGGCTCAAGAATGGCCGCACGAAGAAAGCCAAAGCAACCGGTATGATCCCGCAAAACATCATTATCACCTTTTCCAGGAAAATGATGGAATATCAGCGGGCTGTCCGCGAGCGGCAGATCGAACGTGCAAAACGTCTGGCTGAAAGCGGAGACCCGGAAGAAATCAAAAAGGGGCCAAACGATATAAGACGGTTTCTCAAGAGAAATGTAAAAACAAAAGATGGCAAAAAGGCCGATATAACTTATGAGCTGGACGAAACAAAGATCGAAGAAGAAAAGAAATATGATGGTTTTTATGCAGTAGCAACCAACTTGAAAGAGGACAGGGTCAGGGACATCCTTGCTATTACACACAAGCGATATCAGATCGAAGACTGCTTCCGGATCATGAAAACCAATTTCGACGCAAGGCCTGTATTTCATAGTAAAGAAGACAGAATCCGGGCACACTTCCTGATCTGCTATACATCGCTGCTGGTTTACAGGCTTCTGGAATGCAGACTCGAAGATTCCGGATCGCATGTAACAACGGAAAATCTGATCAGGACGCTGAAGAACATGAATGTAACAGATGAAGGAATCTACTATCGTGCCACTTATAAAGGCAGCACGGCATTGTCCGCATTAACATCCATGGAAAACCTGGGACTGGATATGAAGAGATATAAGCCGACAGACCTCAAGAAAAAAATCAAAAAACTTTTGAAATAAAGTCATGCATACAACATTTGAAGAGACAACAAAAGTGCCAGAAATCCTTTAAAACACGGGATGTTCTGGCACTGATTCATTTAGCAACTGTCGAAGATCGGATATTATCAATAATAATTGTTATATTTATGGGCATTTCAATTTGGGCAGCCTGTTCATCCGCTATTCTTTTATTTCATACCCGTGCCGCACAATCTCTTCCGCCATCTCAGCGGCAGAGTCCACGATGCAGGACGCTTTGTGCTCCTCAAGGAACCTTCTGCCACGGAACCCCCAGCTCACACTGATGCAGGGAAGCCCCGCGTTCGCAGCCGTCATCATATCCACTTCAGAATCGCCGATATACACGGCCCCTTCCCTGTTCACCCCGAGCAGAGCCAGCGCCCGGAGCGTCATGTCCGGCGCCGGCTTGCGGCGCACTCCCGGCATTTCTCCGATTGACACATCAAAGAGACCCGGGAAAATATCCGCAGCCAGCTTCTGCACTGCGACATCCGGCTTGTTGGAGACAACCGCGGTCTTCAGTCCCGCCTTCCGCAGGTCCCGGATTGCCTCCGGAATCCCCGGATACGGACCGGTTTTGATATCACAGTGCTCCGCATAATACGGTGTGAAAAGCTCCTGAATGTGATTCACCTCCGACTCCCTGACATCGTAGCGGGCCAGAAGCTGTGCGCTCCACACCTTGGCTGAATCCGAGTCCGTCGCGCCGATCTCCTCAAGATCCTCCATCTCCATTCCATTCTCCACGGCGAGCGCCCGCTCGATGGCGACGTGTGCACCGCTCCCAAAGAACTGCCGCACCTGATCCACTGTATAGTCCGCGCGGCGCTCCGATGCATCCAGTGCCCAGTTCAGTGCATCTGTCAGATCCTCCGCTGTGTTGAGAATGGTTCCGTCCATGTCAAAAATAGCTGCCTGATATCTCATGTTTACACCCTGTGCCGCACTTTTCCGGCACCCCATTGCCATGCCTTTTCTGCATTTTCTGCTTCCGGCACCCCATCGCAATCACTTTTCTGTACTTCCTGTCACATTCCCTGCGGCAGGATCATGCCATACTCTCTCCTGTACCTCTGCCATGATTCCTGATCGATTCCATGGCCGACTTCGCGGCTGGTCTCATGATCGGTCCCATGACCGGTCTTCCGCTATTGTACCGCGATCCACCAACATAGAACAGAAATCCCCTGCCTGAGAAAAGCCCATTCGGGCATTTCTCCCGCGGATGCTGCAAAGTACGCGGCATGGGCTATAAATCCGGAGTATGATAACAGAGTGAAAAAACACCGGCGCAGTGCCGGATATCAGCGAGGTGTGTGACCAATGACAAAAGAACAGCGGGAAAGACTTCAGCAACAGCTTCAGTTCATCCTGGAGATCGACAAAGAGAAGAATATTCTGCGCCAGACTCATCTGTCCGGCCACGGCAGGAGAGAAAATGACGCAGAGCATGCGTGGCACATGACTGTCATGGCCTATCTGCTTCAGGAATATGCCAATGAGAAGGTGGATATCGCGCACGTCATGATTCTGTGTCTCATCCACGATCTTGTCGAAATCGACGCCGGAGACACCTATGCCTACGATGAGAAAGGGAAAAAGACGCAGCGGGAGCGGGAGGAAAGAGCCGCGGACCGCATCTTCGGCCTGCTGCCGGAGGACCAGCAGAAACTTCTGCACGCCCTGTTTGAGGAATTTGACGCCGGTCAGACCGCTGAGGCAAAATTCGCCCGTTCCATGGATAATCTGCAGCCGCTCCTTCTCAATCACTCCAACGGTGGCAGTGACTGGCTGGAGCACGGCGTGTCCCGCCAGACCGTCGAGAAGCGGCAGGGGAAGACCCGGCTCGGCTCCGCGGTGCTGGGAGAACTCACAGAGGAGATTCTGGATGCCAACGAGGAGGCCGGTCACTTTCAGAAGGAATGAAACACTATATCAGTCCTCGTAGATCTTCGGCCTTTCCGCGATGCCGAATTCCTCCGGCCTGAAGCGCGGGCAGACATTCTCCTTCGTTGCGATCACCGATCCGGCAAGTCTTGTCCCGATCTCGCAGGCCTCCCGCAGTGTCTTCCCGTAGGTGAGTCCGATGGCGACCCCGGCGAAGAACGAATCTCCCGCCCCGGTCGTGTCCTGTACCATGACATGAAGCGCCGGAACATAGCCGCTCAGCCCGCTTTCCTCCTGCTTTTCCGATACGAGACCTGTCGCTGCCGCGCCAGAGCTTTTGTCCGCGTGACTCTGGCAGCCGATCTCCGCGGCGCTGTCCGGCTTCCCGCACTCCGGATTCTCCGCGTATACCGCGCCATCCCCGCCCAGGGTGATCACCATGCGCGGGATGCGCGTCTGGCAGAGCTTCTCCTCCAGAATCTGCTGCATCTCCTCATGGCTCTTCCCGGAATAGTCGTCGGAGAAGAGCAGGCTTGCCTCCTCCTGATTGCAGACGACGCAGCCCGTGCGTGAGAGTAGATCCCGGCGCTCCATGGCGATCGACATGTTGGAGACCGCGGCATAGACCTGCTTGTGATACTTCTCCGCCAGATCGAACACCTTCTTCAGAATATAAGAGCGCATGTCGATTTCCACGACCACGCTGTCACACTGCGATATAATCTCGTCTCCGTGCTCGTCCAGAATGTCGGCGATGCCCGAGAGATCCGGCCGTTTGGAGATGGAGGCCACGACATCATTTTCATTGTTGAAGATCGCGAGCCAGGTCCCGAGACCATCCCGCCGCCGGACCATATAGTCCACATTCACCTGATGCCGGCGGAGCTTGGCAACCACATCCGCGCCGATCCCGGTGTCATCCACCACGCTGACAAACGTCGGGCGCAGCTCCACATTGCCGATATCCTCCGCGATATTCCGCGCCACGCCGCCGTGCAGCTCCACCACGCGCCCCGCATTGCGTCCCTCCGGTATGAACTGTGCGATCGGGTATCCCTTGATATCCACGAAAACTGCTCCAAAAACCGCGATTCCCATGCGTTCCTTCCTCTTTCTCTGCAACCTGATTTCTGTTGATCCCGCCGCGGTCTGTCACTCCCGGCGAACAGCGGGCAAAATGGTCAGGACCGTGTATCCGGCCTCGCGAACCGCGCGTTTCAGGCTCTGCTCATCGGGCCTCTCTTCGGTCCGGACTCTTGCGGCGGCGTCGCTGATGCTCACCTTCGCCCAGGTTCCGGGGACACGGTTCAGGGCATTCTCCACCTTTCTTGCACAGTTGTCGCAGGTCATGCCTCCGATTGTCAGCCGTGTCTCCCAGGGATACTGCCCGCGTTTATGATAGCGGACGCCTGTCTTCCGCACAGCCGCCTCATGACTGCCGCAGCATCCGCCGCCCTGCCGGAATTTCTTCACCGTGGCAGCTGCCGCCGCAGCGATTCCCGCCGCTACACATATTGTCAGTAGAATTGCCGCCATGCTTCCCTTCGCCCTTCTTCATGCCGCCGTTCTCTCAGCTTTTTAACCGCCGCAGCGTCTGCTGCAGGATGCGCAGTCTCCGCAGCAGCTCTTGCCGCTTTTTCTTCTCTTTACTATACTCCGCACCGCGAGTGCGGCTGCCGCCGCAAGCAGTGCGATAATCACAAAATCGATGCCATGCATATCTCTGCCTCCTCGCTTTTCATACCTGTTCTATCTTCATCTGTTCCCTTAATCTGTTCCCTTAATCCGTGTTCCCTTAATCCGTGTTCCCTGTATCCGTCAAAATCCGTGACCGCTGTTTTGTCAGATGAAGCACCGGTGTGTCAGCGCCGCCATAACAAATATTGATCCGCCGCTGTTACCGCAGGCCTGCCAGATATCCGATGCCATGCGCTGCGAACGCCGCCAGATACGCCACGCCGCACTGGAACAGGACGACAGCTGCCGCCCACTTTCCGCCCATCTCACGCCGGATCGCCGCAATCGCCGCGACACATGGTGTATAGAGCAGGGAGAATACCAGCATGCTGACCGCGGACAGTGTGGTCATTGCGCCGGCGATGCCGCCTCCATAGAGGACCTCCAGGGTCGAGACCACGCTCTCCTTTGCCATGAAGCCACTGATCAGTGCCGTCACAATGCGCCAGTCGCCGAGTCCGATCGGACGGAAGACCGGTGCAATCGCGCCTGCGATCAGAGCCATCAGACTCCTCGAGGAATCCGTCACGTAATTCAGGGACGGGCCGAAGCTCTGCAGGAACCACACGACAATGGTCGCGATCAGAATGACCGAGAACGCCTTCTGCAGAAAGTCCTTCGATTTCTCCCAGAGAAGCTGGAGCACATTCTTTGCGCCCGGGAGCCGGTAATTCGGCAGCTCCATGACAAACGGAACCGCCTCTCCCCTGAACAGCGTGTCTTTGAAGAGCAGCGCCGTCACAATGCCCAGCAGAATGCCGAGGAAATACAGGCCGGTCATGATCAGTCCGCCTTTGCCCGGGAAAAATGCCGCCACAAAGAAGGTGTAAATCGGGAGCTTTGCTGAACAGCTCATGAACGGAGTCAGCAGAATCGTCATGCGGCGGTCCCGCCTCGACGGCAGCGTTCTGGTGGACATCACCGCCGGCACCGTGCATCCGAACCCGATCAGCATCGGCACGATACTGCGCCCGGACAGGCCGATCCGGCGGAGCAGCTTGTCCATGAAGAACGCGACGCGCGCGATGTATCCGGAATCCTCCATCAGGGACAGGAAGAAAAACAGCACCACCACGATCGGCAGGAAGGACAGCACCGATCCGACGCCCTCGAAGATACCGTCGATGATCAGACTGTGCAGCCCAGCGTTCACGCCCGCCGCCGTCAGCCCCTTATCGGCCGCCGCGGAGAGCGCGCTGATTCCCATGGCCAGCAGATTCTGCAGCGCAGCGCCGATCACATTGAAGGTCAGATAGAACACCAGCAGCATGATCCCGATAAAGCATGGGATTGCGGTATATTTCCCAGTCAGCACCCGGTCGATTTTCTCGGAGCGGATCCGCCCGACGCTTTCCTGCGGCTTGACCACCGTTGCCTCGCAGACACGCTCAATGAAATCAAATTTCATGTCCGCGATGGCGGCGCAGCGGTCCATGCCGCCCTCCTTCTCCATCTGCACGATGACATGCTCCAGCATTTCCCGCTCATTGGTGTCAAGGTCGAGCTGCGCCATGATGAGGGGATCTCCCTCGATCGCCTTGTCCGCCGCAAACCGGAGCGGCAGTCCGGCCCGTTCCGCGTGATCCTCGATGATCGCCTCGACCGCGTGGTGCGCCCGGTGGATCGCGCCGCCGTGGTCATCCCGGGAGCAGAAGTCCTGTTTTCTTGGCCGCTCCTGATATTCCGCGATGTGTATCGCGTGGCGCACGAGCTCGTCCACGCCCTCGTCCTTCGCCGCGGAAATCGGCACCACCGGAACCCCGAGCATGGTCTCCATGCCGTTGATATCAATGGAACCGTGGTTTTCCTCCACCTCGTCCATCATGTTGAGTGCCACCACCATGGGCACATCCATCATCAGCAGCTGAATGGTCAGATACAGATTGCGCTCGATATTCGTGGCGTCCACGATATTGATGATCGCCTTCGGCTTGTTCTCCAGGACAAAATTTCTGGAGACGATTTCCTCGCTGGAATAGGGCGACATCGAATATATGCCGGGAAGGTCTGTGACCAGCGTGTTCGGATGCCCCTTGATCGGCCCATCCTTTCTGTCCACTGTGACGCCCGGAAAATTCCCGACGTGCTGATTTGCGCCGGTCAGCTGATTGAACAATGTCGTCTTGCCGCAGTTCTGATTGCCCACAAGTGCGAAGGTGAGAACCGTTCCCTCCGGCAGCGGCTTTCCATCTCCCTTGTGATGGTAGAGACGGCCGTCCTCGCCGAGTCCCGGATGGTCCGACGGCTGAATCTGCTGCACCCTGACATGCTTGTTGGTTCGCTCCGGGATCCGTCTCACCCCGATCTTTCCGGCGTCGTCCAGCCGCAGCGTCAGCTCATAGCCGTGAATCTGCAGCTCCATCGGATCTCCCATCGGCGCAAATTTCACGACTGTCGTCTCCGCTCCCGGAATCACACCCATGTCCAGAAAATGCTGACGGAGCGCCCCCTCGCCTCCGACCTCCGTGATCACGGCACTCTGTCCAACCTTCAAATCCTTTAATGTCATTGCATATCCTTCCGATGTTATCGCGCACCCCTCTGATCTGGCGCTGTCATCAATAAATTTTAAACTAACTATTGTTAGTATAAACTAACCATCAAAAAAGACAAGACTTCCTGCTAAAAAAGAATCTGACAGCCTGCCCTTCACATCTGCTTCAAAATATACGCGATCACCTTTTTCTGTGAACTCCGCTGCCACGCCTTCTCCTTCTCCTGCTCCGCCAGCGGGCAGATGATCTGAAAGTCCAGTGCCTCCCCCGGCACCCTGCCGCTCCGTTTCGGATCGGCAAAATGTGCCCGCCACTCCGCCTCCGTGGCATGTGCAAATTTTGCCGGATTCAGATAAATCTGCTGCCGCTTCGTGGCAGCAACAAACATCTTCGCCGCGAGAGGCGCAAGCAGCGCGTAATCCTCCTCCCCGACATTCTCGAAGATGTCCGGGAGCGGCGCCGGTACAATGTGCTCCGACCCGCGGAGAATCCGAATGCCTCTGGCGTCAAAATCCCAGCTGTTCTCCGTGAGAGCAAGCCGCAGAAGGATACCCTTCTCCGTATTGAACTGGGCGCGCTGGTAATCTGTGTCAAAGATGAAATTTCCGAGGGAATAAAAGATGGCTTTGTCCCCCACCCGCTCGTAGTTCATCGGCACATGGGGGTGGTGCGCCACGATGAGATCGGTGCCCATGGAAAGAAACCGGAGATAGCGGTCCCGCGTGTAGGGAGAAGGAAGAGAGGTAAATTCCTCCCCTCCATGGGAAATCAGAATACACCAGCGACAGGTCCGGTGAATCTCATCGATGGTCTGCTGTATCCGCTCCATATCGTTCCAGAGCAGGCAGCCTGCGTGATCCTCCCCGGCAGGCTTGCAGCCGCGCCGGTATCCCACGCTGAATATTCCGACGCCGCCCGCCTCCGGCAGAAAGACCGGCCTCGCGGCCTCTTCGATATTCCGGCCGGCGCCAACCGTCCGGACACCGCACTGCTCCGCCGCGGCGAGGGTATCCCGCACGCCCGCCTCTCCTGCATCCATGATGTGGTTGTTGCAGAGATTCCAGATATCGGCATGCATACGAGAAAGAACCCGGACGGCCGCCGGGTTCATGGTATGCATCAGCTGCGCCGCGGCTCCGGTGCTCCCCATCGCGGGATCAGCTCCCGCTCCGGAAATCGCCCCTTCCACGTTGGCAATGACATGGTCCGCGTCATACAGATAGGAAAGAATCTCCGGCGCGATCAGATCCGGGTCGTTCCACTGCCCGTCCATGTATTTGTCAAATCCGATATCCCCTGTGAAGACCAGGGACAGCTCACCCCCGCGTCCGCTCATGGCACTGTGCTCCTCTGCTGATCAGATGCGCTGCGGCAGCCGGATATCCCGCTCCGGGCAGGCCGCCTACGCTCATCCATGTTCTGCCAGTATCCTGCATCCGCAGGGGAAAGTCAAATCATCCCCCGTGCTGCCGGGACCTCCCGCGCTGACCGGAGCCGCCGGCACACGACGGTTTCATCCTGCATAAAGCACACGTGCTCTGAAATGACTTTCATCCACTCATGACCTGCTTTGCCTCTCCCCTGCAGAGGACTCACATGCTCTGATGCCGTCAGGCCCCGTGCACAGAGTCTTTTACCGCATGCACGGCGTCCGCCATGCTCTGTACATAAGCCCTGACATGAGGAGCCGCCTCTGTGCCATATTGATCTATGATTTTGATGATCGCGGAGCCGACAATGGCGCCGTCCGAGAGAGAGGCCATCTTCGCCGCCTGCTCCGGCGTCTGGATGCCGAATCCCACCGCACAGGGAACCTTCGCCGCCTTCCGCACCAGGGCTGTCATCGCCCCGATATCTGTCGTGATCTCACTTCTCGTCCCCGTGACGCCGAGCGAGGAAACCATGTAGACGAAGCCCTTTGCCTCGCCCGCGATTCTGGTGATGCGGTTCTCTGAGGTGGGCGCGATCATGGATATCAGATCGATGCCATAGCGGGAGAAAACTCCGTCAAATTCTTCCTTCTCCTCATAGGGCACATCGGGCAGAATCACGCCGTCGATCCCCGCCTCCGCCGCCCTGACGGCAAATTTCTCCGTCCCATAGGAGAAGACGACATTGGCGTATGTCATATACACCATCGGGACGGTGACTGTCTCCCGGAGCCTCTTCGTCAGGGCAAAGACCTTGTCCGTCGTGGTGCCCGCCTCGAGAGCCACCTGATCCGCGTGCATGATCACCGGCCCCTCTGCCGTCGGATCGGAAAAAGGAATGCCGAGCTCGATGAGATCCGCGCCGCCCTCCACCGCCGCGCGGACAATCTGTTCCGTCGCCTCAAGATCGGGATCGCCGACCGTGATAAACGCAATAAATGCCTTATGATTCCGAAAAGCCTCTGCAATTCGATTCATTTTGAAACCTCGCTTAGACAAAATCCGCGCATGCGTCATATTTTTCAATCGTCCCGGATGTTCTCCCCGCGGTACCGCGCGATCGCCGCGCAGTCCTTGTCGCCGCGCCCGGAAATGGTGATGACAATCACTTTGTCTTTTCCCATCGAAGGCGCCAGCTTCATGGCATAGGCCACCGCATGGGCGCTCTCAATCGCAGGGATGATTCCCTCCGTCCGCGAGAGATACTCAAACGCGTTCACCGCTTCCTCGTCCGTGACCGGCACATACTGTGCGCGGCCGATGTCGTGGAGCCATGCGTGCTCCGGTCCTATGCCCGGATAGTCCAGGCCCGCGGAGATCGAATACACCGGCGCGATCTGTCCGTACTCATTTTGACAGAAGTAGGATTTCATGCCGTGAAATATGCCGGGACGACCGGTGTTGATGGTCGCAGCGGTCTCCATCGTATCGACACCGCGGCCTGCCGCCTCGCAGCCGATGAGCTGAACGCCCGGATCATCAATGAAATGGTAGAAAGATCCGATGGCATTCGATCCCCCGCCCACGCAGGCAATCACGGCGTCGGGAAGCCTGCCCTCCTTCTCAAGCATCTGCTGCCGGATTTCGCTGGAGATGACCGCCTGAAAATCGCGCACGATCGTCGGGAACGGATGAGGCCCCATGACAGAGCCGAGACAATAGTGTGTGTCGTCGATGCGGGAACTCCATTCCCGCATAGCCTGCGACACCGCATCCTTGAGCGTCCCCGTTCCGTCCGTCACCGGTACCACGCTGGCGCCCAGCAGCCGCATCTTGTAGACATTGAGCGCCTGCCGCTCCGTGTCCACCTTTCCCATGAACACGACGCACTCCATCCCCATGAGCGCGGCGACCGTCGCCGTCGCCACGCCATGCTGGCCGGCGCCCGTCTCCGCGATCAGACGGGTTTTGCCCATCTTCTTTGCAAGCAGCGCCTGCCCGAGACAGTTATTGATCTTGTGCGCACCGGTGTGGTTCAGGTCCTCCCGCTTCAGATAAATCTTCGCGCCGCCAAGGTCCTTCGTCATTTTCTCCGCGTAATACAGGCGGCTCGGCCGTCCGGCATAGTCATGGTAGAGTGCCGTCAGCTCCCGGCGGAATTCCGGGTCCTCCTTGTAGTGATTATAGGCCTCCTCCAGCTCGATCACCGCGTTCATCAGTGTCTCCGGGATATACTGCCCTCCGTGTATCCCGAACCGTCCGCTCGGATTCGTACTCATCCTCCGCTCCTTCCTATTCGCCCTGCTGCTTTCTATGCAGGGCATGATGTTTTGCGCTTGAAGCATTTCAACAGAATCCGTCATGTCACTGCTGCTTCCTATGCAGGATACGATGTTTTGCCCGCACTGCGCTCTGCTCCGGATCTGATATCGCGCACCGCCGCCGCAAACCGCTTTACCTTCTCCGCATCCTTGTGACCATCCGTCTCCAGCGAGGAGCTGGCATCGACGCCCCATGGGTGAACCAGCCGGATCGCCTCCGCCACATTGTCCGCGGACAGCCCTCCCGCGAGCAGAAACGGCCGCTTCACATGCCGGAGAAGCGACCAGTCGAATGCTTCCCCGGTGCCGCCCGCTCCATGATCCAGCAAAATCAGATCCGCCCGGGACGTCTCCGCCCGCTCCACATCCTCCGGTCCGTCCACCCGGAACGCCTTGATCACAAACAGCCCCGGCCGTGCAGCGCGGAGCGCTTCGATTTCCGCATTGCTCTCCTGCCCGTGCAGCTGCACCGCATCCACAGGGCAACACCTGAGCACATCCAGAATTTCCTCCGCCGGCGCGTTCACAAACACACCGACCGAGTGGATCCCGTTCCCGAGCCTTCGCCGGAGCAGTTCCGCCTCCTCCGGCCTGATATACCGCCTCCGCGACGGGTCAAAGATGAACCCGGCAAAATCCGGCGCCGCCGCATTCACGGCCTCCACGTCCGATGGTGTCCGGAGCCCGCAGATTTTGAGATGCGTCTTTCTATCTCCGCCGGCAAGACGCCGCAGCTCCGCCCGCCGGTCCGCCGCCCGCATCAGCTGCTCGCCGATGAGCACGGCATGGATGTCGTGTGCCTCCAGCGTTCTGATATCCTCCGGTGTCCGGATGCCGGACTCCGCGATAAAGAGTGTGCCGTCCGGCGCCTCGTCCCGCATCCGCAGACAGTTTCCGATATCCACCGTGAAGTCGCGGAGATTCCGGTTATTGACCCCGATGATCTTGGCGCCGGCATCCGCTGCCATCCGGACCTCCCTCGCATCATGCGCCTCCACGACCGCGGACAGTCCGAGGCTGTCCGCAGCGGCGAGATAGTCCTTCAGCTCCTCCCGGTCCAGAATCGCACAGATGAGCAGCACTGCCGAGGCGCCGAGCACCTTTGCCTCATAGATCATGTACGGATCTACGGTAAAATCCTTCCTGAGGCAAGGGATCGACACCGCCCCCGCAATCTCCCGGAGATACCGGTTCTCTCCGAGGAACCATTGCGGCTCCGTCAGCACCGAGATTGCCGAAGCACCGGCAGCCTCATAATCCTTCGCGATCTCAAGATACGGAAACTCCGGTGCGATCAGTCCCTTCGAGGGAGAGGCCTTCTTGCATTCGCAGATAAAATGCATGCCGTCCCCCGCGATTGCCTTTTCAAACCGGAATGCCTTCTCCGGCTCCGCCGCTGCCAGTGTCTCAGCCTCCGCCCGCACTGCGCCGGGCGGCTTCTGCTGCTTCGCAGAAACCACGCGCACCCGCGCGGCATCCGCCAGTCTGTCAAGAATCGTTTCCATTTCACTCCTCATTCCGCAGAAGAGATGCACTTTCTCCACTCCCGCATTATCCTCAGGAATGGGACACCTCAATCACCTTTTCCAGCGTCCTCATCGCTGCACCGGAATCGATCAGCTCCGCTGCCAGCTTCACTCCTTCCCCGATATCCGGGGCTTTCTGTCCGATGTACAGCGCCGCGCCGGCATTCAACAGGACAATATTCCGCTTCGTGCCCTGAATTTTGCCGGAGAGAATGCCGCGCGTGATCTCCGCGTTCTCCGCGGGAGTGCCGCCCACGATCTCCTCCTTCTGTCCTCTCGCGAGGCCGAAGTCCTCCGGCGCAATCTCGAGCGTTCGGTAATAGCCGTCCTTAATCTCGCACAGCACACTCGGCGCACTCGCGGAAATCTCATCCAGCCTGTCCCTGCCATATACCACAAAGCCGCGCTTCACGCCGAGAGAAACCAGCACCTTGGCGACCGGTTCCACCAGATACTCGTCATACACGCCGAGCAGGAACATCTCGGGGCTCGCCGGATTCGTCAGCGGTCCCAGGATGTTGAATACCGTGCGGAACCCCAGCTCCTTCCGGATCGCGCCCACATACTTCATTGCGGCGTGATATTTCTGCGCGAACATAAAACAGAATCCGGCCTTCTCCAGCATCTTTAGGCAGAGCGCCGGGTCCTCCTGGATATTGACGCCGAGCGCCTCGAGGCAGTCCGCCGTGCCGCACAGCGACGAGGCCGCCCGGTTGCCGTGCTTGGCCACCTTGACGCCGCCGGCCGCGATCACCATGGCCGATGTCGTGGAAATATTGAAGGAATGAGCGCCATCTCCGCCCGTTCCCACGATCTCCAGAACCTCCATGCCGGGATGCGGCACCGGCGTCGCCAGGGAACGCATCGCATAGGCACAGCCGGAGATTTCATCAATTGTCTCCGCCTTCGCCGACTTGGTCGAGAGGGCGGCAAGGAACGCCGCGTTCTGCGTCGGCGTCGTCTCCCCGCGCATGATCTCGAGCATCGCCGTCCTGGCCTCCTCATAGGTCAGGTCTTCCTTGTTTACAATTTTGATGATGGCTTCCTTAATCATGATGTCTCCTCCTCGTTCAGAAAGTTCTGCAAAATCCTTCTTCCATCCGGCGTCATGATCGACTCCGGATGAAACTGCAGGCCATACACCCGCTTCTTCCGATCCTCGACCGCCATCACCTCGCCGTCCTCCGCGGTGGCGATGACGCGCAGCTCCGGCGGAAGTGTAGCCGGCCTGACCGCCAGCGAGTGATACCGCGCGACCGGTATCTGCTCCGGAAGTCCGGCAAAAATCGGGCTTGTCCCGTCGAGCGCCGCGATGGACTGCTTGCCGTGCATCAGTCGGTGCGCGTAATCCACGACTGCGCCGTATGCCTCACAGATAGCCTGTTCTCCAAGACAGACGCCCAGAATCGGAATCCGCCCGCCGAGCTCCTGCACCACGCTCTCACAGACGCCGGCATCTGCAGGGCGCCCGGGACCCGGCGAAATCACAATCCGCTCCGGCCCGAGGTCCGCGATCTCCGGCACCGTCAGCTCATCGTTCCGGACGACACGAATGTCCGGATTCAGCTCTCCGATCAGCTGATACAGGTTGTAGGAAAAGCTGTCGTAATTATCAATCAGCAAGATCATTTGCCGCCTCCAGTGCGGTCACCACCGCCTTCGCCTTGTTGATGCACTCCTGATATTCCTTCTCCGGCACGGAGTCCGCCACAATTCCGGCGCCGCTCCGGACAAAGACCTTTCCGTTTTTCTTGTATGCCAGCCGGATTGCGATGCAGGTATCGAGATTGCCTGTGAAATCGAGATATCCGATGGCGCCTCCGTAAATCCCGCGCTTGTTGTTTTCGAGATCGTTGATCAGCTGGCATGCACGGATTTTGGGTGCACCGGAGAGGGTTCCCGCCGGCAGGACAGCATTCACGGCGTCGAGCGCTCCCATATCCTGCCGGATCTCTCCGCGCACCGTGGAACCGATGTGCATCACGTGGGAAAACTTCAGCACCTCATGGTATTTCTCGACGGTTACTGTGCCGAATCGGGAGATCCGTCCGATATCGTTTCTGCCGAGATCGACCAGCATGTTGTGTTCGGCAAGTTCCTTCTCATCCGCCAGAAGCTCCCGCTCCAGAGCCGCGTCCTCCTCCGGCGTTTTTCCGCGCGGCCTCGTCCCAGCCAGCGGAAATGTGTGCAATACGCCGTCCTCAAGCTTTACCAGAGTCTCCGGAGAGGCGCCCGCCGCCTCCACATCCGTCCCGGAGAAGTAGAACATGTACGGCGACGGATTCAGGGTTCGAAGCACCCGGTAGCAGTTCAGAAGGCTGCCCTCGTAGTCCGCCTCCAGACGGTTGCTGAGCACAATCTGAAAAATATCGCCCTCATGAATATGATGCTGCGCCTTCCGCACCATGCTGCAGTACTGCTCCCGGTCAAACATCGGCCGCACCTCCGACCGCAGGACGCCCGCCGGCTCCTCCTTTGCCTTTCCGGTCAGGATGAGGTCTGCCATCTCCCCCAGCTCCCGCTCCGCCTTGCGGTATGCGGTCTCCGGCTCCGCCAGATCGATGTTGACGATCAGAATGATCTTCTGCGCCACATTGTCGAACGCGATGACCCGGTCGAACAGCATCAGGTCCACATCCTTGAACTGCTCGCTGTCCTCCGCGTCGAGATGCAGCGACGGTTCCGCATACTTCAGAAAATCGTAGGAAAAGTAGCCGACCAGGCCGCCGGCGAACGGCGGGAGGTAATCCATCCGCGGCGCGCGGTACTGATCCAGAATATCCCGGATATACGCCGCCGGATTGTTCGTTTCAAAGGAAAGATCTCCCACCGTCATCCGCCCGTTCAGGCAGGTGATCTCCAACTTCGGATCATATCCGAGAAAGGTGTATCTGCCCCACTGCTCCTGCGCCTCCGCGGACTCCAGAATGT
>Ga0256406_1000961_pt1 | contig 48586 bp, 44 predicted proteins | sample RumenRJG_03DNA_FD_185986 | JGI IMG/M metagenome (GOLD analysis project Ga0256406, IMG submission 185986) | Bovine rumen microbial communities from Lethbridge, Alberta, Canada - RJG_03 | ecosystem: Host-associated > Mammals > Digestive system > Stomach > Rumen | place: Canada: Alberta | collected... | reverse complement strand
AGTAATACAACTATTAATAATAGGTTGGATCAGTATGAAAAGGCTGATCCAACCTTTTTTTTTATGTCTAAGCGAATAATTGGCCACGATTATAGATGTAACTCATTCTCACTATTTAGCGGCCAAGAAGCTCTTGAAAGTTCTCGGGAATTATAGGGTCGGAGAATTAGAGAATCTCCTGTGATTGAGGTAAGAAGAGCATTTTAGAAGAATGTAGTGCAACAAAGCAACCTTCATTCTGATAATTCCTATTAATTTTTCCGAAGGGAATTATTCTTCTACCGTTATGGGATAATTCTATAATTCTCAAATTCTTGCTCAATTACCTTACTTTGTTTTCAGTAAAGGGCTAAATGGTTACCTAATAGCCTTAACCTGATACTCTTGTCGTAAAAAACTATAAAAAAGCTTTTGAATGGTTGATTACGCGATGCATTATGGTTGCTTTTCTCTGTTTCTAAGGGAATCAGGCTTCTATTGACGGGGTAGTGATGAGCTATGTACAGAAGAAGCTGTATCAGATAAATTGGCCCTTTATATTATATAATAAGGTGTAAAGGGTCCAATGGCCTAAGAAAATCGTTTTTATAGTGTTTTTTCGAAAAAAAAGATGGGAAAAGTTTGCAGGTTCAGAAAAAAGCAGTACCTTTGCACTCGCATTCAGGGGAATGCTTCTTACAACTAACAAAGTAAGGAAATGCGGCAATAGCTCAGTTGGTAGAGCGCGACCTTGCCAAGGTCGAGGTCGCGGGTCCGAGTCCCGTTTGCCGCTCAAATATTTTGAATAGAATCTACTTATGCCCAGGTGGCGGAATTGGTAGACGCGCACGTTTCAGGTGCGTGTGTTTAACGACGTGCAGGTTCGAGTCCTGTTCTGGGCACTAATCTATTCAGAATATGATTACATGTTGGAGGGGTGGCGGAATTGGTAGACGCGCTACTTTGAGGGGGTAGTGACAATTATGTCGTGGGAGTTCGAGTCTCCTCCTCTTCACTTGTATTTTTATTTTAATGTTGCGGCAATAGCTCAGTTGGTAGAGCGCGACCTTGCCAAGGTCGAGGTCGCGGGTCCGAGTCCCGTTTGCCGCTCTTTTTCTGAAAAACAACATCCATTCAATGAATTTATATCTTAGATATTTCAATAGTGAGACATTAGTAACCAATGTTGATGATGCTATCTCCTTTTTGCGTAGTATAGAAGATATTGACGTTACTCCTGAAATGGAAGCTGACATTCGCGAATATGCGGCAAGTGACGTGTTTTTCCCCAAGCGTTACAAGATCCGTGCTCATGTATATTTCATTATAATCAAGACCACAGCAGCCACAATGCTTGATTTCAAGCAGAAGAAAGCCGTGCGTCCAGCCAACGGCCAGGCTTCAGAACGTCGTGAAATGGCAGAGAACGCTATCAGCAGACTGCTCAATGAGCGTGAGGGCTGGTATGAAGGCGAGTTGAACTTCAAGCGAGTGGTGATGATTCCCTCGACTGGTAAGCATGAATATCGTGATACACGTTTTGTGGCTCGTTGTAAGGCCTTATCTGGTCAGGATTGCTACAATCGCATTGTAGATCATTTGCGTGATCGTGTTGACCCGCGTAGCCAGTTCCCCTCTGCAAAGGGAAAGAACTTCAATTTTAAATATCTTGGTCGCTGGAAGTAAATAGTTGCTTGTCCTCGACGGTGTCTGATATAGTTTGTATATAAGTTCTATTTTTGCCATATTATGAACAAGGTAATGTTAATTGGTAACGTTGGCAAAGAGCCTGACATTAGGTATTATGATGCCGACCAATGTGTTGCTAAGGTGACTTTGGCAACAACAGAGCGTGGCTACGTACTTAAGAATGGAACAAAGGTTCCAGACCGTACAGACTGGCATAGTTTGGTATTCTATCGTCAGTTGGCAAAAATCGTAGAGCAATATGTCAATAAGGGTGATAAACTCTATGTTGAGGGACGTTTGCGCTATAATACTTACGATGATCAGCAGGGACGCCGGCATTATGTCACGGAGATCCAGGTTGAGAATTTGGAACTTCTCACTCCGAAGCCCAAACCAGCCACGGAAGACTCCACAGCAACAAAGAAGCCTGCCGCTAAGCAGGGAACTGATGACGAACTTCCTTTCTAATATTTGTTTGATAGTTGGATTGGTCAGAATTACAGAATATTCATAGCCTTATCGAGCCTCAGCCGATTACGATAGGCGTTTGCGTAGCAGCTGTCTTGGCTGCTATTCTTTTAGTGTTGTCTGCTTTTGCCAGTGGCTCTGAAATTGCTTTTTTTAGTCTTACCCCGCAGGATGTGGATGAACTGAATCCTGAGAAGAGTGCTAAAGATGCCAATATAGAGTTGCTGCGTGAAGACTCAGAGCGTACGTTGGCTACGATACTTATCACCAACAACTTCGTCAATGTGACGATCATCATGCTCTGCAACTATATCTTTGGGCATCTAGTCGTGTTTCACGCTCAATGGTTGCAGTTCCTTTGCATTACTGTTCTGTTGACTTTCCTCTTGCTCCTTTTTGGCGAGATCATGCCGAAAGTCTACAGTCGTCAGAATCCATTGGCTTTTTGCCGTCGTGTAGTCGGTGGCATCTTCATGCTTAGAAAATTGTTTTGGCCTTTGGAGACCTTGCTTATCAAGAGCGGAGGACTTGCTGAGAAAGCTGTGCCCAAAGAGCAGCGCCAGCTGAGCAAAGATGATTTGGAGCAGGCCTTGGAGCTCACCGATAAGAATGAGATCAAGGACGAGCAAAGCATGTTGCAGAGCATCATCCGCTTTGGCGATGAGACTGCTAAAGAGATCATGACGAGCCGTCAGGATATTGTCGACATTGACATCCGTAGTTCATTTGATGATGTTCTCAAGTGCATTGTCGACAACAACTACAGCCGCATACCCGTTTATCAAGGCAATGACGACAATATTCGTGGTGTCTTGTACATCAAGGATCTGTTGCCTCATCTGTCCAAGCCGGCCTCGTTCCGTTGGCAGAGCCTGATACGGCCTCCTTATTTTGTTCCAGAAACCAAGAAGATCGATGATCTGTTGCGCGAGTTCCAGGCCAACAAGGTTCATATAGCCATTGTTGTGGATGAGTTTGGAGGTACGAGCGGTTTGGTGACTCTTGAAGATATTCTTGAGGAAATCGTCGGTGAAATCAATGACGAGTATGATGAAGAAGAGAAGACCTACTCGAAGTTGAGCTACAATACCTATTTGTTTGAGGGCAAGACACTGCTGAGTGATTTTTGCAAGATACTTAAGATCGACGACGATGAGTTTGAGGATGTTGCCGGTGATGCTGATACATTGGCAGGTCTTCTTTTGGAGTTAAAAGGCGATTTCTTAAGTCTGCATGAAAAGATAGACTACGACAATTATACGTTCGAGGTGATGGGCGTCGAGCGTCGCCGCATCAGCCGTGTAAAGGTAACCGTTCACGAGAAGAAGCAAGATGCCTCTGAGTAAGATCTTTGAGCCATGCCATGGAGTCCAAGTAGGATTATGGCAAATGACAGAACGTATAGACCAACTGCCCAAGCCTAAGGGCGTTGATTTGTGTTTCCGGTCAGACAAGAGGTTGAAAGAAGAACTTTGTGTCTATGCGCTTTTGACTGCGATGACAGGAAATGATCACTTGGTGATCGGTCACGAGCCCTCCGGCAAGCCTCAACTCGAAGGTTGGTCTATCAGCATCAGCCATACACGTGGGTGGGTGGCTATCATTCTATCCACAGATTTCCAAGTAGGTATAGATATTGAATACACAGCTGACAGGGTAAGCAAGGTTGTGGATCGCTTTATCCGTGAAGATGAGCAGCGTGAAACGCTGTCGCAGAAGTTGATCAACTGGAGCGCTAAGGAAACAGTCTATAAGCTGTTTTCTGAGCAGAAACTTGATTATTTCGACATGCGGCTGCATGCCCTGCCTTCGGAAATAGATACGGTCTTAGATAGTGCTTTCCATGTTGTCTCGGGCGGGATAGAGGGCTGCGTCCAGGTGGATGTGCTTAAGACTAACGGTGTCGCCACAGTTCATTACGACCTTACTCCGGATTATGTCCTTACTTATTCTTTTTATAGTAATTAGGTAATTGTAGATGTATAATCAATCTTTCTTTTTCCAAAAAGAAGATTTATTTGTTTTTTTTAGCTTTATATTTGGATAAAAAAATATTTTTTAGTACTTTTGCAATTGTAAGAGTGTGCGGTAATGCCACTGCTTGAAAAGTAGATATCGTTAACAACAAAAGACTATATTCTTTGATACGGAAGATATATTTTGCATTGTTTATTGCAATGCTGCTATGTGTTGGATGTGAGTTCAAGCTCAAGCCCAACGATGATGACAACGATGCCAGCCATGTGCGTATCGAGCGCTATGACCGGTTGGAGAGCCGTTATCTGATTACAGGAGACTTCTCTGCCCTTCAGCAGATGAATACAGAGTTTCCTATTGAGACGCGTACCCTTGTTGAGAAGATGCTGCAAATCGGTGAAGTGAGCGATCATGACATCAATGAGCGCTTCCTGCGTTTCTATCAGGATTCCACATTGCAGACTATCATCACAGATGCAGAGTCGGAGTATGCCAACATGGATGACCTAAACAAAGAGTTGTCGCAATCTTTGCAGCAACTCAAAGACTGGCTTCCTGACATGCCTATTCCACGGGTCTATGCTCAGATCGGTGCTTTGGATCAAAGTATTGTAGTGGGAGACAAGATGATCGGGATCTCTCTTGATAAATACATGGGCGCAAAGTATCCGGTCTATAAGGAGTTTGGCTTTTCCCGGGAACAGCTTTCTTCTATGGGGCGAAGCAATATTGTGCCGGACTGCCTGAGCTTCTATCTGCTGAGCCTTTATCCGATGGCAAACTACGACCAGCGTACGCAGTTGGAGAAGGATCTGCACATGGGCAAAGTCATGTGGGTTGTCAACAAAGCATTGGGGAAGAATTTCTTCCGTACAACTTATGTGTCTATTGTCGACCGCTATATGCACAAACATCCATCTGTGACTTACCAGCAGTTGTTGGCTAGTGATGATTACAGTGCTATGAAGTAGGCTTGTTGATCTCAGCGCAACATGCAAATATCAGATTACGGATTTCCGCAATCTTCGCTTTTTCCTGTGGCCGGTATTGTTGATAGTAGACGAGTGCACTCTGAAGCGCGTCCAGAGCTTTGTACCATTGTTGAAGGAAGGAGTAGCAAAGTCCTAAACGATAATAGATCTTCGCTTTCTCGTCTTCGTGGCAACGTGCTTGCGACTGGTCATAGAGTGGGGCTGCTTGCTCGTATTTGCCAAGGGTGAAATAGCTCTCTCCGTCGGCATAGTAGTAAAACGACAGCTCTTGTGGATCGAAGGCTTGTAACTGCGGAATGACAGAGTCCAAGCAGTTTGTCGCTTGCTCGTATTCCTGGTCATAGTAGTAGCATACGCCCAAGTAAGCCCTGAATCTTGGATTGAGTTGATACTTCTTGTCCAGTCTTTGCAGGATGAGTTTAGCCTCATGGTATTTGCCACCCTGGAAGTAAGTAATGGCGAAGCCCAACTGCTGGCTGTCTGTTTTCTTTTGAATAGCATTTTGTCCTTCGGCAGGTAACATCGCAATGATCATCAGCATCATCGCGATGAACAACCGGCCGAAGGACAGATTTTTTTTATCCCTAAACATATTGGTGATACGTTATTAGGGGTATTTATTTGAAGATGAGTTTGGCGTCTCTCTCTCCGGCTTCTTTTGCCCATGCTTCCGGAATGAATTTCCAGTTATGATTGGGTTGCGGATCTACCGTCCCCATCTCCTCGATGGCTTTCATGAAATAATAGCGTTGGTCACGGTCAGAACGCGATACGATTCTTGCTTTCAGACTGTCGTGTGGAATGCCGGCACCCAGTGTGAGCAGTTGTCCGCCGCCATTGCCGCGGTAGCTGTTGATAGCCACGTTGTACCATCTGTTTTCTTCAAAAGGCTTGCCGTTGCTCATTCTTATGATGTTGACCTTTTGTCCATTAGGCTTTCTGACGTCTACTTCATAGTCGATGCCGGCAGCTGCGTCAAAGTTGAAGATGAAGTTCTTGAAACGTCCACGCTCGTTCGATCCCGTGTTAACAGACTCCAGCAGGAAGAGATGGTCATTTGGCGATGTCATCGTGTTGACCCATTGGTCATAGCTCATCTCCAGATAGCCTTTGATCTCCTTGCCGGTGAGTCTCATCACATAGAGATGATTCTCATATTTATAAAGCTTAAACATGTCCCGAACCGAAATAGGACCTTGTTTGATGCTGTCGTTCAATGTCAGCGGTGCATTGAAAGAGACGTCAGCGCCTGTTAATTTCATCTGTAGGTTCAAGATGAAATCGTTGAAGGCACTGTTTCCGAAGAAGCTGTCACGTGTATAGATCGTATGTGCAAAATTGCCAATCTGTTTATTGGCAAAGTTGCTCACCTTGTTGAGATACGGTTCGAAATGCTTCACATAGTCCTGGTCGATATCGTAATTTCTGATATCCACTAGTTCTCCTTGTTTTTCTTTTACCGTCCATTTTCCCTTTTCTTTTTCCAAATTCAGTGTTGCGACAGCAACAGTCTGTGCATTGTTTGCCGGGTCAAGGCAAACCACATCTTTTCCCATGTTGTTTTTGACCATCAGCTGATGGCGTGTATGATCGTGTCCAAAGAGGATCAGATCAAACCCCGGCACTTCTTTGGCAACTGCCAAAGATGCGTTTTCAGCATAGCTGGGAGTGCTGATACCGCCCTCAGCTCCGGAATGGAAGAGTCCGATGATCACGTCCGGGTGCTCCTGCTGGCGGATGATGTTCATCCAATACTTTGCAGTGGCTACCATCTCATCGAAGCGCATTCCCTTCCATGACGTTTGTTCCACCCAGTTGGGGATGGCTGGCGTGAGAAGTCCCACGACGGCGATGCGTACGCCTTGGCGCGTGATGATGGTGTAGGGTTTGAAATATGGTTTGCCCGTTCCCGTGTTGATCACGTTGGCACCGAGCAGAGGACAGCGCAGTTCACCGGCCCATTTGTCAAAGCAGGCATGCGCTGTCTCAACGTCATGGTTGCCGACCGTCTCTGCATCATAGCCGAGGTAGTTGACAACATCTGCTGCAATGTTGTGCTGCAGCGTATCGACGAAATTAGAAAAGTAGTTGATCGGTTGTCCTTGGAGGATGTCACCATTGTCAAGCAGCAGCGTACTCTCCGGATACTGGCTTTTCAACTGCTTATAGAAAGTGCTCACCCGTGCGAGTGAACCTGTCATATTGGTGTCGTTGATGAAGTCATGTGGAAAGAAGCAGCCATGTACGTCGCTTGTTTCCACGATCTTCAAAGTGACAGCTTTCTTTTTAGCAAAGACGGGTGTGTTCATTTGTAAGCAGACTAATAAAATGGATAGCATGCCCATCAGCCGCTGGAGACGGTGATGGCTTGTGAGTCGTTGTTTTTTCATTGTCGAAGTTATTTTTATTGCAAACTTACACAAAATCTCTGAAACAATGCCATCATCAGATGTGAAATGTTCTTTAATGAATCAAGAAATGTGCACATACTGTTTTTACATGATTATAAATTTGTGCAATTAGAATATTATGCGTACTTTTGTAGAGTTGGAATATATTCTTTTTCAAGCATCGTTTTGTTTTAGATAAGTATGGAAGATCAGTATATAGAAGTCAAAGGAGCACGGGTAAACAATTTGAAGAACATCAATTTGCGTATACCCCGTAACGCTTTCATCGTGATGGCCGGTGTGTCAGGCTCCGGAAAATCGAGCCTGGCTTTTGACACGCTCTATGCGGAAGGGCAACGCCGCTATGTAGAGAGCTTGTCGAGCTATGCCCGACAGTTCTTGGGGCGTATGAGCAAACCTGAGTGTGATTTCATCAAGGGCTTGCCCCCTGCTATCGCCATTGAGCAAAAGGTGACGGCCCGGAATCCTCGTTCCACAGTGGGCACTTCTACTGAGATTTATGAGTATCTGCGCTTGCTCTATGCCCGCATTGGAAAGACCTTCTCTCCCATCTCAGGCCAGGAAGTCAAGAAGCATACCACGGAGGACGTGGTGCAAAAGGCGTGGGAGTTTGCCGACGGCACGAAGTTGATGATCCTCTCGCCGTTGCTGATCCCTCAAGGCCGCACGGGTCGTGAGCAGTTGGAGATGTACCTAAAAGAAGGTTTCACCCGACTGATGAAGGGCACCGATGTGTTGCGCATCGAAGATCTGCTTCAGGAAGATGACGATGCACTGTCCTCCTCTTTGAAAGAGATGTTCTTGGTCATCGACCGCACGAGTGTGTCACATGAGAAAGACATGATTGCCCGTCTCGTCGACTCCACGGAAACTGCCATGTATGAGGGCAATGGCGCCTGTCGCGTGGTCTTCCTTCCCTCTGGCCTTAGCTACGACTTCTCGTCACGTTTCGAGGCAGACGGTATGACCTTTGAAGAGCCCGACGACAATATGTTCTCTTTCAACTCGCCGCTTGGGGCTTGTCCCACGTGCGAGGGCTTCGGCTCTGTCATTGGCATTAGCGAGGGATTGGTCATTCCTAACTCGTCGTTGTCGGTCTATGAAGGTTGTGTGCAATGCTGGCATGGCGAGAAGATGAAGTGGTGGCAGGATGAGTTCTGCCGTCGTGCGGCTCAATACGATTTCCCCATCTTCAAACCTTATTTTGAATTGTCGCATCGTGAAAAGGATATGCTGTGGCACGGACTGCCATGCGACAGAAAGAAGAACGGTGAGCGAAGGGCTGATGCTGTCTGCATCGACGGTTTCTTCGACATGGTGAAAGAAAACCAGTACAAGATCCAGTACCGTGTGATGATGAGCCGTTATCGTGGCAAGACCGTCTGTCCTACGTGTCATGGTACCCGCCTGCGTAAGGAAGCCACATGGGTAAAGATAGGCGGTTGCAGCATTGTCGACTTGGTGGAAATGCCGGTGAAGAATCTCAAGGACTGGTTCGACCATCTTGAGCTCACCGATCACGAGCGGCAGGTCAGCAAACGCTTGCTCACAGAGATACAGTCGCGACTGAACTTCCTTTGCGACGTAGGGCTTGGCTATCTCACGCTCAACCGACAGAGCAATACGCTCTCCGGTGGTGAGAGTCAGCGCATCAACCTCTCCACGTCCTTGGGGTCGTCGCTGGTGGGAAGTCTTTATATCCTTGATGAGCCGAGTATCGGACTGCACAGTCGCGACACAGCCCGTCTTGTCCACGTTTTGCGCGAGTTGCAGAAGTTGGGCAACACGGTCATCGTCGTGGAGCACGACGAGGACATCATCCGTGAAGCCGACTGGCTGATCGATGTCGGTCCTGATGCCGGACGCCATGGTGGCGAGATCGTTTATGAGGGCCGTGTGCCGCATGACATAGACTCCGCCTCGGCCAAAGCCTTGTTGGAGAAATATCCTCGTAGTCATACCCTTCAATATCTCTTAGGAACAGAGACCATTGATGTGCCCACCTCGCGTCGCTCCTGGACCAAGTCCATTGTGCTGAAAGGTTGCCGGGCTAACAATCTCTGTGGTGTGGATGTCCGCTTTCCGCTAAACGTGATGACAGTGGTGACCGGTGTCTCCGGTTCCGGTAAGTCCTCCTTGGTGCGTGATACCCTCTATCCTGCTTTGAAGCGCAAGCTCGGTGAGGTGACCGATGCTCCTGGAGAGTTCCAGACGATGGAAGGCGACTGGCAGGATATCCGCCACGTAGAGTTTGTCGACCAGAATCCTATCGGCAAGAGCACACGGTCCAACCCTGCTACTTATCTGAAGATCTACGATGCCATCCGTCAGCTCTTCGCCGAGCAGCCTTTGGCAAAGCAGCAGGGCTTCACGGCACAGTATTTTTCATTCAATACCGAGGGCGGACGTTGCGAGGAATGCAAGGGTGCCGGCTATATCACCGTGGAGATGCAGTTCATGGCCGATCTTACGCTGGAGTGCGAAGCCTGTCATGGTCAGCGCTTTAAGAAAGATGTGCTGGAGGTCCGCTTTAAGGGTAAGAACATCAACGACGTGCTCAATATGACCGTCGATGAGGCTATCGACTTCTTTGGAGCGAATGGTCAGAAGAATATCGTCAAGCGGCTTCAGCCTCTGTCTGATGTTGGCTTGGGATATATCCAGTTGGGTCAGAGCTCCTCGACACTGTCCGGTGGTGAGAACCAACGCGTGAAGCTGGCTTATTTCATCGGGCAGGAGAAGCAGGACCCCACCTTGTTCATTTTCGATGAGCCAACCACGGGTCTTCATTTCCACGATATCAGTAAGCTGTTGGCAGCTTTCAACGCTTTGATAGAGCGTGGTCATTCTGTTTTGATCATCGAGCACAACATGGACATTATCAAATGCGCCGACTGGGTGATCGATATGGGTCCTGATGGCGGCAACCAGGGAGGACGACTTGTCTGTGAAGGCACTCCCGAGACGATTGTGGCCTGCAAGCAGAGTGTTACGGGGCAGTATCTCAAGGAGAAACTCTCATGATTCTCAAAAAGTATTGGCTATGATCTCTATTCTCATTCCTACTTTCAACGATGACTGTGTGGCGTTGGCTCATGCTGTGGCCACGCTGTGCCGTGACATACAAGGCCTGGAGTGGGAGTTGATTGTCGGGGATGATGGCTCCACAAACCAACAGAAGATAGATGCCAACCGGCAGATCGACACATGGCCCCATTGTCGCTATTGGCTTACCGGAGTCAATCGTGGACGGGCTGCCATCCGCAATGCATTGGTGAGAGAAGCCCATGGACAATGGCTGTTGATGATCGATGCTGACTTGAAGGTAATGAAAAAGGACTATATCCGTCAATATGTTTCTTTCATGTCCGATCATCCTCAGCCCTGCGCCTGCTGTGGAGGATATAGAGTAGGGGAAGGTCCGGCGTCCAATCTGCGCTACCTTTATGAGAAGGCATCTGAGCATTGCCAATATGCAAAGTTCAGAGAGAAAGCCCCATATCATAGTTTTAAGTTGTCCAACACCTTGGTTTCCCGAGACATCTTATTGCGTCATCCGCTTGATGAGCGAATCCGGCAATATGGCTACGAGGACGTGATGCATGGCAAAAAACTTAAGCAGGAAGGGCTGCCCGTAGTGCACATAGACAACCCTGTGATATTTGATCGTTTTGAAAGTAACGCATCGTATATCAAGAAGATAGAGGATTCCGTTGATGTGTTAGTTACGTTTCGTAAAGAACTTAAGGGCTATTCTACGCTCTTGTCTTTAGCCTGTAGCCATGTTGGTGGGGCCTTGTTGCGTATGGCTTTTCCCGTACTTTCCTTTGTTCAACACCGTTTGAGAACAAATCTTCAGTCTTCTCATCCTTCTTTGTTGGTGCTTCGCTTCTACAAGTTGTATTTGTTGCTTAGTCAAATGCGCCAATCTCAAAGGTTGTGAATACCTTAACAACTTATAAATCTTTGTACGTTTCCTTTTGAGTCTCATTTTTTTATATTATCTTCGCAAGATAGAAGATGTAAAAAGATCAGGCACATGAGACTCGTTGCTTTTTTATTCTTACAACTGGCAAGCATTGCCGTGGCTTATTGCTCCACATCTCAGGACAATCAAGTTTCGGCCGATCAGTTATATACTCAGATTACCCGTCTGATACCACAGATGGAGCAAACACGTGATTCTGTCACTTACTATCAGTTGCTCTACCAGACTCTTTCTAAGGCATTGGTTTGCGACTCCATTGATGCACTCCCTAACAAAAAAGGAAAATCCGATCCCCGGTATCGCAAGCAACTGTCCCGGCAGTTGAGAACGCTGAGGCCTCATCTTATCGACGGAGGAATGATGTTTTATGCGCGTCACGACAATCCTACGGCGCTTCGCTTTTTCCATCTCTATCTGCAATCCCATTCGTCGCCTTTATTCCATTTTTCCGCTAAGCAACAAGACGCCTATCTCGGTGCCGTCTCCTATTATGCCTCGTTGCTGGCCTATGGTGAGAAACACTTCCGCGAGGCCGACCACTATGCCGACATCGCGTTGAACGACTCCAATGTCGCTGGGGACGCGGCAGAGATTAAGGTTAACTGTATGCGTGAACTCATGCGCACGCCACTTGATTCCTCACGCTACGAGTTGGCTCTGTTGGCTTTGCACGACAATGCACCGGACAACGCAGCTTATTTCCATCTCTTGACCGACTTCCTCTCCCGGCCAGGACATGAAGGCGAACTGGAGAATTTCGCGAAAGACGAACTGGCCAAAGACAGCCTCAATGCCAATATCTGGTCGCTGTGGGGCGAGATCTACATGCGGAAACGAGATTGGGACAGAGCCGTCAAAGCTTTGGAAAAGGCTGATACAATCGACAGTACGCAGGTGCAGGTCGTTTACAACATCGGTATCTGCTGGGGAGAGAAAGCCCAGGAAAAGTGGGGGAAGGATATGGAAGACAATGGCGATAATCGTCCGGCTACCTCCGAAGAGGTACTGAAAGGCAAGGAAAGTTACGTCTGCCTGGAGAATGCCGGCAACGCTTTCCGCCGTGTCGCTCTCCTGGATCCTCAGCAGACCCAGGTGAAATGGAAAGAAGCGGCTGAGCATGTCGATGCCGCCATACAGAAAATGAAAGACAGCGTGAGCGCGCCAACCGCTAAAAAGACTTCCCATAGAAGAGGTAGAAGAAGATGATCAAGGATATGAAAACAAAGATATTTCTATTGATATTTCTTTTCATCTCCATGGCAGGCGTTGCACAGAAGAAGGAGATAGCAACGGCCAAGGATTATGTGAAAAAGAATACCAACCTGGATAAGGCCGAGCAGATGATGAGAACGCTGCTTGCCGACTCAGCCAATCGCACGAACACAAAGATTTGGAATGTGCTCTTTGACGCTCAGCGCCGACAGTACGAGAATGGTAATGAGAAACTCTATCTCAAACAGAAATACGACACTGCGGCGATCTTCAATATCACCAGCAGAATGTTTCGGGACAGGGAGGCTTACGATTCACTCTTCAACCTTCCACATCCCAAAGAATCTGATGCCAAAGAGTGGCGAAAATCCCATGGTCAGCTGCTGAATATGATCCGGCCCAATCTTCTCAATGGTGGCCGCTTCTTTATCAGAAAACAGAAATATGACATGGCCTATCTCCTGCTCAACCAATACATTGAGACGGCCAACCAACCGCTTTTCTCGGCATATCATTATGGTGAGAAAGATCAGCATCTCCCCGAAGCCGCTTACTGGGCAGTCTATGCGTCGTACAAGATGGGGAACCGCAAGCAAACCCTTCACCACACTTATCTGGCACTGAAGGATACCACTCACTATAATCAGATGTTGCAGTTGCTCGCCCAAACCTACTTGGGCGAGGGCGACACCGTCAGATATGTCAAGACGCTCAGGGAAGGTTTCGACCGTAATCATCTCGACGACTTCTTCTTCTCTCATCTGATTGATTATTACTCAGCCCGGAATGACTGGCAACAGGCCCTGACAATGACCAACCAGGCGCTCGGCACCGACAGCCACAACCTGCTCTTCCGCATCACGAAGAGCATCATCTTGCTGAATACGGGCAAGTATCAGGAGTGCTTCGCCCTCTGTGACTCGCTCATCCATGAGAATGACTCGGTTGCTGAGGCTTGGCTCAATGCAGGATTGGCTCTGTTTAATCAAGGAGTGGCTTTGGACAAGAATCCGGTTCTCTCCGCAAAGAAACATGGGCAGATCATCAGCTTCTATAAGCAGGCACTGCCTTACTTGGAAAAGTACCGGCAGCTACAGCCCGACCGCAAAGACCGGTGGGCACTGCCGCTCTACACCGTTTACCTCAATCTCAACAGAGGAAAGGAATTTGATGAAATCGATAAATTGTTGAAATGATGGATTTATACCAGTTAATAGCAAAAGCCGGCATCACGCCCAACGAGATGCAAGCGGACACGATGGATGTAGTGCAGAATGGCAACGACGATGTGGTGGTTCTGAGTCCTACCGGTACGGGTAAGACGTTGGCTTATCTTCTGCCCATCGCCGCTCAGACCGATGCGGCAAGTACGACGCTTCAGACGCTTGTTGTCGTGCCGGGTCGTGAGTTGGCTCTACAGTCCGACACCGTGTTGAAGAACATCGGCTCGGGCCTCCGCTCGATGGCTGTCTACGGAGGTCGCCCCACCATGGACGAGCATCGCATACTTCGCCAGCAGTGCCCGCAGATCATCTTCGGCACGCCCGGACGTATCAACGACCATATCGCCAAAGGCAACATAGATGTTCAGCAGTTGGCCTTTCTGGTCATCGATGAGTTTGACAAGTGCTTGGATATGGGATTCCAGCAGGAGATCGAGACGCTCCTGCATAGCATCCCCTTGAAGGCGCGTCGCATATTGCTGTCCGCCACTCTGCCTGAGAAGATGGAGGCCACGATGAACAGCTTTCGCTCCGGCCATGAGATCACGACACTGGACTTCAGCCCTGAGGACGACGCTACGGCAGAGCGCATCAAGGTGCTGACGGTTCACAGTGAGAACAAGGACAAGTTGCCAGCTCTGGCTCAGTTGCTGGGTCAGATCGGGCAGGAGAGCAGCGTGGTGTTTCTCAACTACCGCGATGCCGTGGAACGGGTGACCAACTATCTGCTGGACCAGGGCTTCTCAGCCATTTCCTATCATGGTGCCTTGGAGCAGAAAGAGCGCGAGGAACATCTCTATCTCTTTGCCAACCATTCCGTCAATACGCTCGTAAGCACCAATTTGGGTAGCCGTGGCATTGATATACCGGACATCAACAACATCATCCACTATCATCTGCCTGAAAGCGAGCAAGATTATATCCACAGAATCGGACGTACGGCGCGATGGGATAAGACCGGAAGAACTTTTTTCCTCTTAGGTCCCGAAGAAACTCTGCCGGAATATGTCGATGCGGATGTCGAGGACTACAGCCTCTCTGACCATGCTGATGAGGCTCCGACGCTGGCTCCGATGGTCACGGTCTATATCGGCAAGGGTAAGAAAGACAAGATCTCCAAGGGCGACATCGTCGGCTTCCTCTGCAAATGTGGCGGTCTGAAGGCTAAAGACATTGGGCGCATCGATGTCTACGACAACTATGCTTATGTGGCTGTTGCCCGTCTTTTGGCTCCCAAGATGCTCAAGATGGTGAAGGGCCAGAAAATCAAGGGACAAAAAACGATCGTCGAAGTACATAGAGCCTTGGATAAGTAACGTACTTGACATGGGCTTCTAAGTAGTCACTTAGCTTATTTCAAAGTCGTCTACCGTATCAACAAAAATAAAAGTAATGTTTAGCTGGGTCAACCAACTTTAAAAATAAGACTCAAAGTAGTCAACCCAAACCATTGGAATACAAGTTTCAAAGCAGTCTCATTGTTTGAAACTGGTAGTTTCTCGATGAGAAACTACCAGTTTCAGGCTGAGAGACTACGAGTTTTTCACCAAGAGACTACCAGTTTCTCACCGAGAAACTACTTGCTGCTTGCCGTGATGTCTTTTGCTCCTTGGTGAAAGAAGGCTGTCATTTTATAAGGGCATTTCTTATAGACTCCCAAAGTCTCTATATAATAAGGTGTAATTTTAGCGTACAAGGAAAGCGGCTCAACCATTGAAAAAGCCCTCATAAATATACCATCTATATGCTAAATAAGTGTCAGATTGACAGTTTACATCGAGTAAAAGATAAATAGTTGCCAAAAAATTTGCTGATTTAAAAAATAATTCGTAAGTTTGCATGAGAGTACAATAACCTCTAAGTATTAACTAAAAACAAGTGGAAATGAAGAAGTACAACTTTAATGCGGGTCCCTCGATGTTGCCCCGTGAGGTCATAGAAAACACTGCCAAGCAGATTCTGGACTTCAATGGGTCCGGACTCTCTTTGATGGAAATCAGCCATCGTGCTAAGGACTTCCAACCAGTGGTCGATGAGACAGTAGCTCTGATCAAGGAGTTGCTCGAAATCCCCGAAGGTTATTCAGTGATCTTCCTTGGTGGTGGTGCCTCGCTTCAGTTTATGCAGATCCCGGCAAATTTCCTCATCAAGAAGGCTGGATATGTCAATACAGGTACATGGGCTAAGAAAGCTATGAAAGAGGCTAAGCACTTCGGCGAGACTGTAGAAGTGGCTTCTTCTGCTGACGATAACTATTGCCATCTGCCCAAGAACTTTACGATTCCTGCAGATCTCGACTATCTGCACATCACGACAAACAACACCATCTTCGGTACAGAGCTGCGTGAGGACATTGATTCTCCGGTGCCTCTGATCGCTGATATGAGTTCTGATATTCTCAGCCGTCCTGTCGATGTGTCGAAATATGACGCTATCTATGCCGGTTGCCAGAAGAATATGGGTATGGCTGGTGTCACCTGTATCATTCTGAAGAACGACAAGCTCGGTCGTGCTCCGCGTGAGTTGCCGACGATGATCGACTACAATACCCATGTGAGCAAGGGTTCCATGTTCAATACTCCGCCGGTGGTGCCTATCTACTCTGTGCTTGAGACCATGCGTTGGGTAAAAGCTCATGGTGGCGTCAAGGAGATGGACAAGCGTGCTCAGGAGCGTGCCCGCATCGTCTACGACGAGATCGACCGCAACAAACTCTTCAAGGGTACTGTTGCCGTAGAGGACCGTTCGGTGATGAACCTCTGCTTCGTGATGAACGAGGAGTATAAGGATCTGGAGAAGCCGTTCCTCGATTTCGCAACAGAGCGTGGTATGGTTGGCATCAAGGGTCACCGCTCTGTGGGTGGCTTCCGTGCAAGCTGCTACAATGCTCAGACACTTGAGGGTGTCAACGCGCTTGTACAGTGCATGAAGGACTTCGAAGCACAGCATTAAATCTTAAAACTATCGACATGAAAATATTAGTTGCAACAGAGAAACCTTTTGCTGCTGCTGCAGTGGAAGGCATTAAGAAAGTGGCTCAAGAAGAGGGACATGAGATCGTGCTCCTTGAGAAATATCAGGAGAAGCACCAACTGCTCGATGCAGTAGCAGATGTTGACGCCATGATCGTACGTTCCGACAAAGTCGATAAGGAGGTGCTCGACGCTGCCAAGAACTTGAAGATCGTTGTCAGAGCCGGTGCCGGTTATGACTCTATCGACACGGCTTATGCCAAGGAAAAAGGTGTGGTCGTAGAGAATACTCCTGGCCAGAATTCCAACGCCGTGGCCGAATTGGTCTTTGGTCTGCTTGTTTTCACCGTCCGTAACTTCTTCAATGGCAAGTCCGGCTCTGAGCTGAAAGGCAAGAAACTCGGTATTCTGGCCTTCGGAAACGTCGGTCGTAATGTAGCCCGCATCGCTAAAGGCTTCGATATGGACATCTATGCTTACGACGAGTATTGCCCGAAAGAAGTCATCGAGCAGAGTGGGGTGCATGCTGTGGACAGCCGCGACGATCTCTTCAAGACCTGCGATGTGGTCAGTCTGCATATCCCTGCTACGCCGGAGACAAAGAACAGCATCAACTACGATGTCGTGAATCTGATGAAGAAAGGTGGCATCCTCTTGAACACAGCCCGCAAGGAGGTGATCGACGAGGAAGGACTTTTGAAGTTGCTGGCAGAGCGTGAGGACTTGAAGTACATCACTGACATCAAGCCGGACGCTGATGAGGCATTCAAGAAGTTTGAGGGCAGATACTTCTCTACACCTAAGAAGATGGGCGCACAGACTGCTGAGGCCAACATCAACGCTGGTATTGCTGCCGCTAAGCAGATCGGTGCCTTCTTCAAAGACGGTTGCACGAAATTCCAAGTAAATAAATAATACCTTGTGGACAGTGCTTCCTGCTTCGCCGTGTCCGGCGAGGTAGGAAGCGTTGTCTTTCTATACACCTTATATTATATAGCTAACATTTAAAGTCTATTACTATGGCATTAGTTAAACCTTTTCGTGGCATACGCCCACCGCAGGACTTAGTAGAGAAAGTGGCATCACGGCCCTATGATGTGCTCTCCTCTGAGGAGGCAAGAAAAGAGGCCGGTGACAACGAGATGTCACTCTATCACATCATCAAGCCCGAGATCAATTTCGAACCGGGTACGTCGGAATATGATCCTCGCGTCTACACCAGTGCTGCCGAACATTTCAAGGAGTTCCAGGATAAGCACTGGCTGGTGCAGGATCAGGATGAGCATTATTACATCTATGCCCAAACGATGAACGGCAAGACACAGTATGGTCTGGTTGTCGCTGCTTCCGTCAATGATTACCTCACCGGTGTCATTAAGAAGCATGAGCTCACCCGTCGCGACAAGGAAGAGGACCGCATGAAGCATGTCAGAGTATGCAATGCCAACATGGAGCCCGTATTCTTCGCTTACCCCGACGATGACATCCTGACATCTCTCCTTCAGCGCTATGCGGCAACGAAGCCCGTTTATGACTTTGTGGCACCGGACGATGGCTTCCGTCATCAGTTCTGGATCATCAGCGATCAGAACGACATCGTTACGATTACAGCGGAATTCGCCAAGATGCCCCATCTCTATATCGCTGACGGACATCACCGCTCTGCGGCTGCCGCACTGGTGGGTGCCGAGAAGGCAAAACAAAATCCCAACCATACGGGAAAAGAGGAATACAACTATTTCATGGCTGTCTGCTTCCCGGCAAGTCAGCTGACAATACTCGACTACAACCGTGTGGTCAAGGATCTTAACGGTTTGACGTCGGAAGAGTTTCTCAAGAAACTCAGCGAGGACTTTGAGGTCGAGGACAAGGGAGAGGCAATCTATAAGCCACAGCATATCCATGAGTTCTCACTCTATCTCGACAAGCATTGGTATAGTCTTGTTGCCCGGCCTCAGGCTTATGACGACAATGACCCGATCAAGTCGCTGGATGTTGACATCTCCAGCCGCCTGATTCTCGACAAACTTATGGGCATCAAAGATCTGCGGAGCGACAAACGCATCGACTTCGTGGGTGGACTGCGAGGTTTGGAAGAGCTGAAGCGGCGTGTAGACAGTGGTGAAATGCGTTGGGCGTTAGCACTTTATCCGGTTTCTATGAAGCAAATCATGAACATTGCTGATACCGGAAACATCATGCCACCAAAGGCCACATGGTTCGAACCCAAACTGCGTTCCGGACTGGTGATCCACCGTTTGGACTAATACGGTTTCAAGAATTTATTTGAATGAACGACGAATATAAAACGATAGAAAACACGGGCGAGGGCTACTATACAGAGAAGCGTAGTAAGTTCCTCGCCTTTGCACATCATGTAGAATCGGTCGATGAGGCCAAGCAGATCATCGACAGTTATCGCAAGAAATATTACGATGCCCGCCACTGTTGCTATGCTTATCAGATTGGGGTAGGTGATGAGGTGCAGGGGCGAGCCAACGACGATGGTGAGCCTTCGTCGACAGCTGGTAAGCCGATAATGGGACAGATCGTTTCCAATGAACTTACGGATATTCTCATTTGTGTTATCAGATATTATGGTGGTGTGAATTTGGGGACAGGCGGATTGATCGTAGCCTACCGTACGGCTGCTGCTGATGCGATTGCCCACTGCTCCGTTGTCAATAGACTGGTCAAGGAAAAGGTGGAGTTCCACTTCACTTACCCAATGCTGAATGGCGTGATGAAAGTTGTGAAGGATATGAAAGCCGACATCGTCGCGCAGGATTTCAACATCGACTGCTCGATCGTTTTGGCCATCAGAAAGTCAGAAGCAGAGCTGCTCAGACAGAGGTTGGAACATCTGAATTTTGAATAGAACAGTCTCTACTTCAAAAGATTTATATCCACACGTTTGGTGAAGTCAAAAATTAGTTATATCTTTGTAGCCAAATGTTTCGGATTAAGTCTCCGAAATTAGCAGTGATATGGCATCAGAAACGACCAGTGTACAGACAGATAGCGTGGAAACACGGCGCAAGACGACGCGTAACCGTGATTTCGGAAAGGGTAAGAAGCGTGATATCAAGCGCAACATACCCTCTGATCTCATACCCATAGAGGAAGAGACCTGGCTTCTCCAGCCTATCGCCGTGACGATGATGCGTCACGATTATTCCCTCATACAGATACGTATCCTCGTCACGATTGTTGAGTATATGCAGTCGAAGTTGCATAAGATGCTCAACAAAGAGCGTCTGCAACCGGAAATATTCTCTGACGCTGAGCTTGACAACGACGGACGCCTGGAGATCAAGACGCTCTTCAAGACGCTGGGCGTGGACCCCAATCACTATCCTCAGTTGCGACAGAGCTTGAAGATGCTGGCTGCCATCCCTGTGGAGATTCCCTATAAGACAGCCGACGGTCGCCATTATCAAAAGGTCACCAACCTCTGCGATGTCTACATTCCGGAGGATGAAGGTATCTACGAGAAATACGCTGTGTTGAAGATCGACCGTACCGTTGCTAAGCGATTGGTATCTCTTGACTTGGGCTATCATCGTTTGGGCAAGCAGATTGTGTTTGCCTGCAAGAACCGGTACACCCAGCGCATTTACATGTTTATCGAGAGTTGGCTTGACAAAGGTGGTACCATTATCAAGACCATCGACTTCCGCAAGATGCTTCGTCTGGAGAGCAACTACAAGAAATTCAGTGATTTCACCCGGCGTGTCCTTGAGCCTGCCAAGGCTGAACTGGAATCTTTGGCAGAGAACGGCTTCTGTGATTGCTACTTCGATTATAGCAAACGTTACAACCATGGACAGCGTGGCGGAGAGCCTGACGAATTGGTCTTTAAGATTTACAGACCGAAGAACCGGTTGAATCAGCAACTCAAGGATGTCACCGACATGCAGAAGAAGCAGTTTGCCAATATGCTCGTGAGATATTTTGGCTTTGACAACACGCTGGCCAACAAGATGTGCGACAGGATAACGCCGGAGAACTATCAGGATGCTGTCTCCAAGCTCGTCGATCTGCGGTCGAGGCTCAACAATAACCTCACGATCAATGACCGTGCTGCTTATACCTACCGCGCACTGGATAATCTCTTCAAGGGAAACACAGAGAGAATGTTAGAAAACAAAAAGTAAACGAAAGAATATATGAAATCAAGAACTTCTGATTGGTTTGAGACAAAAATACGCTACGACAAGACACAAGAGGATGGTGGACAGAAACCCGTCACCGAACAGTATGTCGTGGACGCACTGAGCTTTACTGAGGCTGAGAAAGCCCTGATCGAGGAAATGCAGACTTACATCAGTGGCGATTACAAGATCACCGGCATCAAGCCTGCGCCTTATCATGAGATCTTTTTCAGCGATCTCAATGCCGACGACAAGTGGTATAAGGCTAAACTGCAATTCATCACCATCGACGAGAAAACACAGAAGGAGAAACGCTCCAATGTCAACTATCTCGTTCAGGCAGGCTCACTGCCGACAGCCGTCAAGTATGTGGAAGAGGTCATGGGCGGTACGATGATTGACTATGTCATCAGTGCTATTAATGAGACTCCTACAATGGACGTTTTCGTCCACGATTTGGATCCGAACAAGAAAAAGAACTCAGAAGAGGACAAGCCCGAATACGAACGGGAAAACGCATCGGCAAACGACAACAAGGCAAAGGAGGGTGAGTAATGGACGTTGATGTTGCATCGAATTTGAAAAAAGTCCTGGCTGAATTGCCAAAGGGCACCAGACTGGTAGCTGTGAGCAAGTTTCATCCTGATGAGTACATCGAAGCGGCTTATCAGGCTGGACAGCGTATCTTTGGAGAAAGTCATGAGCAGGAACTGGTCAAGAAGTATGCACAACTGCCCAAAGACATCAAATGGCATTTCATCGGCCATCTCCAGACCAACAAAGTCAAGTATATTGCACCGTTCATCAGCATGATAGAGTCGGTCGACTCGTTGAAGCTGATGAAAGAGATTAATAAGCAGGCTGCTAAAAACGATCGCGTCATCAATGTGCTTCTTGAATTGCATATCGCAGAGGAAGAGGCAAAGACCGGACTGACACTCGATGCCTGCCGTGAACTGCTGAGTAGTGGTGAGTGGAAGACACTGACCCATGTGCATATCAGTGGCTTGATGATGATGGCCAGCAATGTGGATGACCAGGAACAGATCGCTCGCGAGATGAGCACAGCGGCTGATTTCTTTGATGAAGTGAAGAAACAGTATTTCAGCGATGATGACGCTTTCTGTGAGCGGTCATGGGGAATGAGCCATGACTATAAGATTGCGATTCAATGCCGCTCTACGCTCGTACGCGTCGGAACTGCAATCTTTGGTCCGAGAGTCTACTGATGATGTCATGCAACATACGGTTCACATTATTATATAGAGACATTTAAAAGAGAAAACTATAAATCTAGGCATATGAATACAGGTAAAGTAGATGTTCTGCTGGGCCTTCAGTGGGGCGACGAAGGTAAAGGAAAGGTTGTCGACGTTCTGACGCCGCGGTATGATGTGGTAGCCCGTTTTCAGGGTGGCCCTAATGCCGGTCATACCTTGGAGTTTGAGGGACAGAAATATGTGCTTCGCAGCATTCCGTCCGGTATTTTCCAAGGCGATAAGGTCAACATCATTGGCAATGGCGTAGTTCTGGCTCCCGATTTGTTTATGGACGAGGCTAAAGACCTTGAGAAGAGTGGACATGAGTTGACATCCAGACTCCATATCTCCAAGAAAGCACATCTGATTATGCCTACGCATAGAATCCTTGACCGTGCTCTTGAGGCTGCCAAAGGCAAGAATAAGGTAGGTACGACCGGCAAGGGCATTGGCCCGACATATACCGACAAGGTTAGCCGTAATGGTCTGCGTGTAGGTGATATTCTTGAAAACTTTGACCAGAAATATGCTGCTCACAAAGAGCGCCACATGAAGATGCTGAAAGCCTTAGGCTGGACAGACTTTGAAGGTTTCGACGAAGTTGAGAAGAAGTGGATGGAAGGTGTGGAATATCTTCGCCAGTTCCATATCGTCGACAGTGAGCATGAGGTGAATAAGTTGCTGAGAGACGGCAAGAGCATCCTTTGCGAAGGTGCGCAGGGCACCATGCTCGATGTGGACTTTGGCAGTTATCCCTTTGTCACATCAAGCAACACAATCTGCGCTGGAGCCTGCACAGGACTGGGCATCGGTCCCAACAAGATTGGCAATGTCTATGGTATCATGAAAGCCTATTGCACACGCGTAGGTGCAGGTCCTTTCCCAACCGAGCTCTTCGACGAGACGGGTAAGAAGATCAGAGATCTGGGACATGAGTATGGTGCCGTGACAGGACGTGAGCGCCGTTGCGGATGGATCGATCTCGTACAGCTCCGCTATAGCATCATGGTTGACGGTGTGACGGAATTGATCATGATGAAGAGCGATGTCTTGGACGGCTTCGACACGATCAAGGCTTGTATTGCTTATAAACTGCCCGACGGAACAGTGACACGTGACTTCCCCTATGAGATCGATAACGTGGAGCCTGTCTATAAGGAACTGCCGGGATGGAAGACTGATATGACGAAGTTCACTTCTGAGGATCAGTTCCCGAAGGCATTCGCAGACTACATTAAGTTCCTGGAGGATGAGCTGGAGACACGTATCGGCATCATCTCCATCGGTCCGGATCGTGATCAGACCATTGTAAGAAAATAAATATCATTGATAACAAAGTAGTATGGCAAATACGAAACCATCCATCCCAAAGGGTACCAGAGACTTTGGTCCCGAGGAGATGGCAAAGAGAAACTATATATTCAATACCATTAAGGAAGTCTACGCTTTGTATGGCTTCCAGCAGATCGAAACCCCGGCTATGGAGACCCTCCATACGCTGATGGGCAAATACGGCGACGAAGGCGACAAGCTCTTGTTCAAAGTATTGAACTCGGGCGATTATCTCAAAGACGTCTCTGACGAGGAGTTGCGTGAGCGCAACGTCCTCCACTTGCAGTCAAAATTGTGCGAGAAGGGCTTGCGCTATGATCTTACCGTGCCTTTCGCACGCTATGTGGTGATGCATCGCAACGAGTTGCAGTTGCCATTTAAGCGTTATCAGATTCAGCCGGTGTGGCGTGCTGACCGTCCTCAGAAGGGTAGATACCGCGAGTTCTATCAGTGTGATGCTGATATTGTCGGCTCAGACTCTTTGCTCAACGAGGTGGAACTCATGCAGATCGTCGACACGGTGTTCCAGCGCTTTGGCATCAGAGTGCAGATCAAGATCAATAATCGTAAGATTCTCTCTGGCTTGGCTGAGGTCATCGGTGAGGCTGACAAGATTGTGGACATCACTGTGGCTATCGATAAGTTGGATAAGATTGGACTTGAAAAAGTCAACGACGAGCTCCGTGAGGATGGTATCTCGGAAGAGGCTATTCAGAAGTTGCAGCCGGTGATCGCTCTGACAGGCTCAAACGATGAGAAGCTGAAGGTGATCGCTGACGTTCTGAAAGACTCTGAGACGGGATTGAAAGGTGTGGAAGAAACGTCCTTCATCCTTAACGCACTCAAGAAAGTGGGATTGAAGAATGAAATGCAGCTCGATCTGACACTTGCACGTGGCCTCAATTACTATACCGGTGCTATCTTTGAAGTGAAAGCCTTGGATACGCCGATGGGCTCGATCACCGGTGGTGGCCGCTATGACAACCTTACGGGAATCTTCGGTATGCCCGGACTCTCCGGTGTGGGCATTTCGTTCGGTGCCGACCGTATCTATGATGTCTTGAATGCGCTTGATCTGTATCCAAAGGATGCAGTCCGTTCCACACAATTGCTTTTCATCAACTTTGGTGAGAAAGAAACAGAGTATTGCCTGCCGATCATTTCCAAGGCTCGCGGTGCCGGCATTCGCACAGAGATCTATCCTGATGCCGTCAAGATGAAAAAACAGATGTCTTATGCCAATGCAAAGCATATTGATTTCGTGGCTTTGGCCGGCGATAACGAAATTGAGGCTGGTAAAGTCACGCTGAAGAATATGGTTACGGGCGAGCAGAATCTGGTCGATGTCGATGAGATGATCAAACAAGTGCTGGGATAACAGAATCGTTACGAAACTCAATATAATGAAGGTAGCCTAAACGGGCTACCTTTTTTCTTCTTATTTTTAGAAAGTTATGGGTAAAAGTCCTATGAAAAAAGAAGGGATGCGTTTTGTAGTTATAGAATAAATTACTAACTTTGCATTCATATAATATTCAATCTATAATAGCAATGTATAGAACAAATACATGTGGTGAGTTGCGCATCTCTGATGTCGGCAAGAAGGTTACGCTTGCCGGATGGGTGCAACGCACTCGTAAAATGGGAGGTATGACTTTTGTCGACTTGCGTGACCGTTACGGCATCACCCAGCTGGTTTTTAACGAGGCTGCGGATAAAGAGCTGTGCGAGCAGGCAAACAAGCTTGGACGTGAGTATTGTATTCAGGCTAAGGGCTTGGTACAAGAGCGTCAGAGCAAGAACGACAAGATGGAAACAGGTGATATAGAGATCATTGTTGATGAGCTCAACATTCTCAGCCCTTCTCTTACTCCGCCTTTCACTATTGAGGACAATACAGATGGTGGCGATGATCTGAGAATGAAGTACCGCTATTTGGATCTCCGTCGCTCTGTTGTCAGACGCAATCTGGAGTTGCGTCACCGTATGACCATTCTGATCCGCAATTTCCTCGACAATCAGAAGTTTATCGAGGTGGAGACACCTGTGCTTATCGGTTCTACTCCTGAGGGAGCGCGTGACTTCGTTGTTCCTTCCCGTATGAATCCAGGTCAGTTCTACGCATTGCCTCAGAGTCCTCAGACCTTGAAACAGTTGCTCATGGTGGCTGGCTTTGACAGATATTTCCAGATTGCCAAGTGCTTCCGTGACGAGGATCTACGTGCTGACCGCCAGCCCGAGTTCACGCAGGTTGACTGCGAGATGAGTTTTGTCGACCAGGACGATGTCATCAATCTGTTTGAGGAGATGTGTCGTATGCTCTTCAAGGAGATTCGTGGTGTGGATCTTCCTAAGCCTTTACAGCAGATGACATGGCAGGAGGCTATGCGCCGTTTCGGTTCTGATAAGCCTGATCTGCGCTTCGGTATGGAGTTTGTGGAGCTGATGGATGAGTTCAAAGGAAAGGGCGAATTCTCAGTCTTTAACGAGGCTAACTATATCGGTGGTATCTGTGTGCCCGGCTGCGCAGACTATAGCAGAAAGCAACTCAATGAGTTGACCGACTTTGTTAAGCGTCCTCAGGTGGGTGCTAAGGGTCTGGTGTATATCAAATACAATGCCGACGGAACCATCAAGAGTTCTGTCGATAAGTTCTATTCTCAGGAGGTGCTTCAGGGCGTCTTGAAGAAGATGGAGGCTAAGCCGGGTGACTTGGCACTGATTCTTTCCGGCAGCAATGCCAATAAGACACGTGTTCAGCTCTGTAGCTTGCGTCTGCTGATGGGTGACCGTCTTGGCCTTCGTGATAAGAACGTATTCAAATGCCTTTGGATCATCGACTTCCCACTCTTTGAGTGGAGCGATGAGGAGCAGCGTTTGATGGCAACCCACCATCCTTTCACGATGCCTAATCCTGATGACATTCCATTGCTCGACGCTCATCCTGAGCAGGTGCGTGCCAAGGCTTATGACTTCGTCTGCAATGGCATTGAAGTAGGCGGTGGTAGTCTGCGTATCCATGATACAAAGCTCCAGGAGAAGATGTTCGAGGTGTTGGGCTTTACTCCTGAGCGTGCAGAGGCTCAGTTCGGCTTCCTGATGAATGCCTTCAAGTACGGTGCACCACCTCACGCAGGTCTTGCTTTTGGCTTGGATCGTTTTGTAAGCATTCTTGCAGGTTTGGACAGCATTCGTGACTGCATCGCTTTCCCGAAGAATAACAGTGGACGCGACGTGATGCTGGATGCACCTTCAGCCCTTGAGCCTAAGCAACTTGAAGAGTTGAAGATCAAGATTGACAAAGAATAATCGTCATTTTGAGTTGATATACATCAAGTGGTTTTGAAACCTACTTGATGTATATCAATAAATAATACAACGGTAATCACTTTGGTAAGTAATGAGACAACGTGTTACTAAAAAATATCTTATATTTGCAATAAGAAAGTAATAAATTAGTTGTATATTAACTATAAAATTTATTTTTTACTAAATTATGGCAGAAAAGAAAGCAACAACGAGAAGAGCAGCTTGCAAGACTGCTACTGTAAAGAAAGCTGCAGCCCCCAAGAAGGTGGCCGAGATTTTAGTAGACGCTGAGAATGCTGGATTCCGTGCAGGTGATGTGTATCAGGCATTGTCTGCAGCTGGTACTGCTCAGTCTGTCTCAGAGCTTTGCAAAGCAACCGGTAAGTCCGAAACAGAGATCCTGCTGGGCATTGGTTGGTTGCTCAAAGAGGGCAAGATCAAGGGTGAAGAAGGTAAGGTCGTGCTCGCTTAATACGTGAATACTTGTGCCGCAGCTTAGTATCAGACATACTAAGGTGCGGTTTGTTTTTTCTATGAAAGAGGCTGTCATTCGCATTATGTTGGAAGCTGGTAATAAAGGTATCAGCTTAAGATATTTAGTGCTCCATGTTTATAATGCCTACAACAGCTTGTTTCATCCGGTCAGCAAGGAAGAGGTTCGGGACTATGTCTATCATTTAGTGCGGAACCACAGTACATTGCCGACAGATCCTTTTGAGAAAATAGGGTGGGGAAAATACAGACTGAATCGCCGCTCGCAAAAGGTTGTTCAAGCTTATATTGATTTTAGCGGTGAGCAAAAGGGATGTAAGGTTGAGGAAGAAAGATGTAAACCAACAGATGTAGATAGTCCTACTCTTTTCTAAAAGCTGTTATTTTTTTAGGGAAATATATAAAAAAGTGACTGATCGAATGGATCTTCGTCATTGTACAGGCATAGGAATTCAATGCTTTATGCTGAATAGTATTGGTCGATAAAGTGCCAATCGATCGTCGGATGATAGTACAAACGCATGTTTGGCTATAGTTTGACGTGCGTTTGTCCCACAAAAAACAAGCGTTTTTCATCACTACGTAACAATGTCTGTGCAAATTAGTATTGTCGATGATGGTTCATCAAACATAGGATGATTGCAGACAATAGCAAAGCTATTGTCTTTCCGTGCTTTCACCACGGTCTCCAAGCTGAAGTCTCTAATGGTAGCTCCATGACTGATCGTCATCAGCTTACCCATAGATAAGCCGGATGGCTTTCTTGGTGATCTCACTGAACCCGAGAGATGTCATTATGTTTATGAGTTCCGGATGCCCTGGGTAAGCTGATATTCGGTTTGTGTAAGGTCTATCTCCTTTTCCATATTTTTCTACAGTTCGCTCTTGATGCTTTCTGTCCAGCTCTCGATGCGGTTGTCAATGACGTCATTGTCCTCTGAGCTGTCGATGGCTAAACCTACAAATTTGCCGTCGACAACCGACTCAGAGTCGTCATAGGTATAGCTGTCGGCTGCTACCTGTCCGATGAGCTTTGCGCCGCTGTCCTTCACGGCATCGTAGAGAGCAGACATACCACCGCAGAACGTGTCGCTGTATCCACTGGCATCACCGCAGCCGAAGAGGGCGATGGTCTTGCCCTTGAGGTCGGCACTCTTCAGCATCTCCACGCCGTCGTACCAGTCATCCTGCAATTCACCGGCACCCCAAGTCGAGGTTCCAAGCAGCAGATTGTCGTATGTAGACAGCGTGTCGGCATCGATGTCGGCTACATTCTTCACATCGCTCACGCCTAACTTCTGAGCTATCTTCTCAGCATACTCCTGGCAATTGCCGGTGGTGGATCCGTAAACTATGATTGTCTTCTTCATATTTCTGATTTTTTTCTTATTAATTGTTATTATGAACTCCTCCTTTCAATGAGTCCATGGGCTTGAACTTATGGGCTGACCGTGGCCCGTCTTTTCTATATTTGTTGCTTACTCTACCTGGTGCTCCATTTGCAGGAATCCCGGGAAGATGAGGTTGTTCTCCAAAGAGATGTGCTCCTTGAGATCGAGGAAGAACTGACGGAGCTGCTGGTTCATGAGATGATAGGATGCGCAGCCGTCGGACGGTGTCTCGAAGTTGTGTGTCAGCTCGGTGATGTGCTCCCACATCTCGCCCGTGGCATCGTGCTCTAGCATCATCTGTCGGATAGGGTTGGCGATGGTTCCGCAATGGCAGGGTGCTGCGGGACGACCCTCTTCCTGAGCGCGATAGATTTCGTAGAGCTGTGGGAAGAGAATGTTCTCCTCCTTAGCGAAGTGACTGTCGAGTTCCTCAAACGAAGCGGCTACAGCATCTCTCACGTCTAAGAGCTCGGGGTGACGGACACCATGTACGCTGGCTACCTTACTGACGAGTTGTATGAGTGCTTCGTGGTGAAGGTGGAAGTTGCGGTGATGTTTCTTCAGCACATAGTCGAGGAGCAGGTCCAGTGGCCAGTTGGCGAAGTCGGGAGCACCCCCGGCGGCAACCTCTTCTCCGTCGAGCTTTGCCAGCACGTCGTCAGCGTTGAGTCCTTTCTTCTCGCAGGCTGTCTGCAGCGTGTCCGAGCCGTGGCAGCAGTAGTCGATGCCCATCTGCTCAAGTGTCTGTGCACGATTGAAATCCTCGGCTACAATGGAGCCGACCGTCATGTCCTTTGTCAGTTTACTGTTCATAATCGTATATCTTTAATTGTTATTTGTTTACTTGTCTTTTCGACTTCACTGACATAATTGCAAAAGTGATACCATTGTGGCACGATGTCGAAAATACAACTGGTGTTGGTAACAAATGTGATCTTTGCTCTGCCATGCGGTTCACATAGGTGACCGTGCGGTAACAATTGTGACCACATCATTAATAATAAGAAGACGGCACGGCTTTTGTGGCAATTAAGTTAGAAGTGATACCAATAATATGCTGACAAAAATGGCAAACAATGAAATGAATGACTGAGGAGTGAGACGATGAGAGCGAGCATTCGAAAAGGAGAACGTACAAGAGTGGTCATCGTGGGATGTGGATTGGGCGGTAAGGCTGCCGTGGCGGAGATTAGCTGATGGAAGTTCGGCGGACTCACGGCCTGGCTATTGTGGTTTGTCATGCACCTGCGGTCGATTCTCGGTGTAAAGAACAAGTTCTTCGTGCTACTCAACTGGCTTTGGAACTATGTCAACTACAAGCAGAGCCTACGATTGATACTAAGAGCGGGGAAATGACATATTAGTGAGACCCTCCTCGAATGTGTACAAAAGAATATGGGAAAGCAGATTTCGGCAGTATAGAGTATTGCATATAACATAAAATAGTCTTACTTTTGCAGTTGATAAATAGAAGATGCGATTTTCAATTAATAATAATGGAAACAGCTAAAAGAAAGCACTATTGGGGCAGAACAATGGCCTCGTTCTTCTTGGTACTCTTCACCATGCCCCTTGGCCATGCTATGATGATGATCATGGATCGCGTGATGACTCCCACAGCCGTACATTATGCCGGCTTCATGATGGGCTTCGTGGGACTTTTTATCGTCGTTGCGGGTGTTTTTGCCAAGGATGACACACGGCAAACACTTTGTGGACTTTTCGGTGGACTACTTTTTTGGACCGGTTGGGTGGAGTTTCTATTTCAATACTATGCCAACCGTTATGGCACCCAACCAGAAGTGGTCGATGGCGTGGTGGTTACGCGTCCGGAATATCTCATTCTACCGGCAACCTTTGGATTGTGGGCAATGGTAATGACTCTTTATATTTTCTGCACACGTACGGGTTGCAACTTCATCAACTGGTGGCAGCGGCTGTTCTTTGGTAAGCATAAGGCCGAGATCGTGGTGCGCCCCATGACTCGCCATGTGAGCATTGTCACGTTCATGGAACTGAACATGATACTGTGGACAAGCTATTTGGCACTTATGTTTTGCTATGACCCACACTTCATCGGTGATCATAGTCCTGTTACGTTCTTGGTAGGTTTCGGTTGCTTTGTCGGATCGATATTTATGTTTCGCAAGGAGTTGAGGCTTGCCTCTTGGGGGGCTAACATTCGCATGGCCATTGCAACGGTTATCGTCTTTTGGACCCCTGTAGAGATTCTTGGACGAGTCAATTTCTTCACAGAGATATGGATACAACCCGAACGCTACAAGGGTCCGATGATAGCTATTCTTGTAGCCTTCCTTGTGCTATTAGCCAGTCTTACAGTAGTGGCTGTACGAAATAGAAAGGTTAAGCAATAGTTTGCCGCCAATCAGAGTATCTTATACTTCCTCTGTCTTATGCTTTTGACAAGTATGTTACTTCCTTTTCCTCCTCAGTGGGTTAAACTCTTGATGAACTCCACCTCTTTGGGTAGGTAAGGCGATCCGTCGGGTCGCAGGATGTCGTGGAACCACACGTCAGGCTCGCTGCCGTCGGGATGTGGATCGCCCCAGGCATAGCGCGTGTTGGTCTTTCCGGTGACCAGTCCCCAGTTGATGGCAATCACGTGGTGGCGTTTGAGCAGGGGCATGATGGTGCGGAAGAAACTGCCCTGTGTGCGCGCCATATATTCTGTGCAAGCCAAGGGACGACCGAGTGCCTGGAGCTTCTTGATCTCCTGCTCGTGGTGGATGGAGTCATGGTAGTCGTGATAAGAGATGATGTCGGAGTTGCTCAACTGAAAGTCGTTGAGTGGCTTGAAATCATCGGTCTCGCGCCAAATGCCGGCTGTCAGCGGCTGCGTGGGTTGGCATTGGCGAGCCCAAATAAACACATTGCGCAGCAGGGGCAGTGACGTGGTGCCATGATGGCTGTTGCCCGGCTCATTATAGAGGTCCCACATGAGTACACGGCTGTCGTGGCCGAAGGTCGTGAGAATATCCTGAACATAGCGCATCAGTTGCGGATAGAGCTTGGTGGTGTCTAACCGTAGATCGCAGGAGGGATCCTGTACCCACTGGCTGTTGTGAACACCCGTGAGAGGCTGAGGCTGCGGGCCGTATGCAGACACCGCATTCCAGCAGTCGTCAAAGAAGACAAACATCGGCTTGATACCATGTGAAGCGCAGATGGAGAGAAAGTCATCCATCCGTGTCTTTAATCCTTGAGGATCGTGGGCATAGACGATGCTGCTGAGAAACACGCGCAGGGTCTTGAAGCCCAACTGCTCGGCCCATCCCAGTTCCTTGTCGATAGTGGCATGGTCGTAGGTAGTCTCGCTCCACATCTCTATCTGATTGTCGGCGTTGGCAGGGATATAATCGCAACCAGCCATCCAAGGGTATTGCGCATACCACTTGTTTGCTTTTTCTACCGTCCATCGTCCGGCAATCGTCTCAGCGAACATAGTTGGGAAACTAAAAAACAAACAAACGATTATCAGTAATAAACGTAGTCTTTTCATAATGTAGGGAGCCTTTGCTTTATTGTTTTACCCTTCTGTACTATTTTACCTCTATTCTTTCTTTATTCCATCTCAATCTCACCCGAGCCGAAACAGCGGTGGTGCTGCTCGTCGTAGACCACGCAGAACTGTCCGGGAGCCACACCATGGATCTTCTTGTCGGCATGGATGATGTAGCGTCCTTCTCCGGCGTGCTCCACCGAGCCGGTGAGATATTCCGGTGTATGGCGGATCTTAAACGTCACGCGGGGCTGATCCACTTCGGTGGTAAGGAAATGGAAGTCGTGGATTGTGAAGTCCTGCTTGTAGGCTGTCTGTGGATCATAGCCGTGGCTGACATAGAGGATATTCTTTGCCACGTCTTTCTTGATGACGAACCACGGTCCGCCACCGAGCCCGAGTCCTTTGCGCTGTCCGATGGTGTGGAACCACAGTCCGCGGTGCTCGCCGATGCGCTTTCCCGTCTCCCATTCGATGATGTCGCCGGGCTGCTCGCCGAGATAACGGCGGACATATTCGTTGTAGTCGATATTACCGAGGAAGCAGATGCCCTGAGAGTCCTTGCGCTTGGCATTGATGAGATGCTCACGCTCAGCAATCTCGCGCACCTCGTCCTTGACGAAGTGACCGATGGGGAAGATAGCCTTTTGCAGTTGCCAGTTGTAGATCTGTGCCAGGAAATCGGTTTGGTCCTTCACTGGGTCGGGACTGGTGGTGAGCCACTTGCGCCCGTCGATCCACTCGGTCTGGGCATAGTGTCCCGTGGCGATGAGGTCGTAGTCGTGGCCCATCTTCTCGTCGAAGGCACCGAACTTGATGAGTCTATTGCACATCACGTCGGGGTTGGGGGTGAAGCCCGCCTTCACCTTTTCCATGGTGTAGCGTGTCACTTGGCTCCAGTATTCCTTATGGCAGTCCACCACTTGCAGACGACAGTGGAAACGGGCAGCCACGGCGGTAGCCATCTCCAAGTCCTCCTCGGAGTTGCAGTCCCACTCCTCCTTCTCTTCGGGACCAATCTTGATGTAGAAGCAGTCGGGGTGCAGGCCCATCCGGGCGAGCTCGTAGACGACAACAGAGCTGTCTACGCCCCCGGAGAGCAGCACGGCGATGCGCTTATCACGAATATCTTCTATTTTCAGCATGATGGTTGTTGACGGTTATTTCGTCTCGCACTCGCAGAGATCGACGAACTTACCCTTGGCCTTGCGCTCCTCGATGAGTTGGTGGAGCTTGCGCTTGCGGTTGGGTGCGATCCACTTGCGGGCGAAGATGTTGGGAATGGCTACGCCCATGGCGATGACGATGATGACGAGTGAGCCGTTGATGGCGTTGTGAGTGGCAAAGGTGACCTCACCCACGATGCCCTGCATGTCGATAAGTCCATAGAGTCCACGATACATCAGCACACCGGGAATCATCGGGATGACAGCGGGGATGGTGATGATCTGATGAGGCGTATGGAGCTTGTGCACCATCTTGATGTTGATGACCGAGATGAGTGCTGAGCCAACGAGCGAACCAATCATCAGGCCCTGGCCCAATCCGATGTTGTGGTTAGCAGGGCCGAGGTTGACAAAGTTGCGCGAGCACACGGCAATGACGGCGCCGCAAGCTATCCACGGCATCAGGCGCTTGGGTGTGTTGTAGATAGTGGCGAAACCCATACCCGAGATGGCGGCGGCAATGGCGTAGGAGATGAAGCTGTTGTGCGGGATCATGCTCAGGTTCTTGACAAAGTTGTCCTGACCACAGACCTTTATAGCCAAAGCAATACCGAAGCTCATCGCCATGACCATGAGCATGGTGTTGGTGGCACGAATGAGTCCATTCTCAATATGGTTGTCGAGCATGTCGTTGACAAAGTTGATCAGCGGCACTCCCGGCACGATATACAGCGCGCAGGCCATAAAAGGATGGTAAGGGGTGTCGGAGTGGAGCACTGTAGCGAGCCACTCAGGCAGATGCGCGGCAACGGCCGGGGTAGAGAGGAATGTGGTGAGCCAGGCGATGAGCGTGGAGACAAAGGCGGCTACACCAATATTGAAATAGCTGTTGGAGCCTTTCTTGTTGAGCCACATACGCAGGCGGTTGCCAAGAATGGCAGCAAGGGAAGCGTAGAAGAAAGCGGTCCAGTCGCAACCGAACTGCACGCAGAAGCCGCCGCAGGCAAAACCGGCACAGATAGCGATCATCCACTCGCTGTAGTAGTGGGGACCATGCGCAATCTTCTCCAGTTCCTCGCTGTACTTGTCGAGCGAGTAGTCTTCTTTAATGGCGCGCCACGAGAGCTTGCTGATCTCCTGAATGGCGTAGAAGTTGATGGCGTGTTTGTCGCACCGGCGCATTTTGGAGTAGGAGTGTGTCTCATCGCTGAGGTTCACCTGCAGCATGTAGTAGTCCATCTCAACATGCAGGTTTTCTTTTGGCAATCCGAGAAAAGCCGCCGTGCGCTCCATGTTGCGCTTGACACGGCTGGTGTCGGCACTGCTGTTCATCAAAATCTCACCGGTACGCAACAGCAAGTCGAGCTTGCGGGTTAACTCCTTTGTCGACGTACTGTTTTCTGTAGTGTTCCCTTCCATGAATACTGTCTTAATAAATGATTGGTAACCTATTGACTAAACAAAAATGTAATATCGAGTGCAAAGTTACTCAATTTTTATGAGATATTATCATTTTCTCTTGTTCGTCAACGTACTTTTTCATAACTTTGCTATAAAGTAAACCAATCATAGAGAATAATGGAGCAGATTAAGAATTCACAACTCACTGTGGAAATTGCTGATCACGGCGCAGAACTGGTCAGCGTGAAGGATGCGCAAGGTAAGGAATATCTGTGGCAGGCCGATCCCAAATACTGGGGTCGTCATTCGCCGATACTCTTCCCCATTGTGGGCAGCTTGTGGAATGGTGTCTATCATGTGGGTGGCAAAGATTATCCTTTGTCGCGCCATGGCTTTGCGCGTGACATGGATTTCCATCTGATTGCCAAAGGCGATGAGCAGGTGGTCTTTGCCCTGCATGACTCGGCAGAGACGCTGGAGAAGTATCCTTTCCATTTCAATCTTGCCGTGAGCTACCGGCTGAAGGACAATCAGCTGCATGTGGTGTGGCATGTGGAGAATACCGACGACAAGACCATTTGGTTCCAAGTGGGAGGACATCCGGCCTTCAATGTGCCTGACATGAAGCAGGGAGAGGCGCTTCACGGTCGTCTACGCTTCGACAATGTGGAGCCCATCCGTCGCTTCCTGGCAGGGCAAGGCTGCTTGGACCGCGCGCGCCACGAGGAGGTGAAGACCGAAAACGGTGTGTGGGCCTTTGACACGCATAGCTTCGACAGCGACGCCCTGGTGTTTGATCACAGTCAGATCAGAAAGATAGAACTGCTGGATGCTGAGGGTAAGGCTGTGGTGACTGTTCAGACCAAGGCTCCGGCACTCGGCATTTGGAGTCCGGGTGGCAAAGACGCGCCCTTCATCTGTATTGAGCCGTGGTATGGCGTGACCGATGTCGACGGCTTCGATGGAGAGTTGCGCGACAAGTATCTCGTCAACCAGCTGCTGCCGGGATCGAGCTTTATGAGCGAATATGTGATTACAATCGGATAGTCGCGTCAGCAGACTGACTATCTATAATCAGGTGGGTTACATCAGTGGGCTGACAACACGGAGAATGCTTTCCCAAAGCCGGCTGAAAAAGCTCTGATGTTCCACCTCTCTCACCTCATCGATCAGCAGACTGTTGGCTTGGTCGTTGAGAAATACCTCTTTCATGCGCAGTGCCATCCCGCGGTCATAGAAGAAGATGTTTGACTCGAAGTCGTGTTCAAAGCTTCGGAAGTCCACGTTGGTGCTGCCGCATGTGCAGAGGCTATCGTCGCAGATCATGAGCTTGGAGTGGTTGAATCCGGCTTTGTAGAGATAGACTTTTACGCCGGCTTCCAGTGTCTCCATGACATAGGAGATGGAGGATCGGTCGACAATGCGCGAGTCGCTCTTCAGGGGGATCATCAGTCTGACGTCGACGCCGGCCAGTGCTGCCGTGCGCATGGCAAAGAGAATGGGCTCGGTAGGGAGGAAGTATGGACTCTCCATATAGACGTAGTGCTTGGCCTCAAGCAGTACGCGTACGTAGCCCTGCATGATGTCGGGCCAAGGAGAGATAGGGCTGCTGGTGACTACCTGCGCGAGGCAGTCGTTGGAGATGCGCATGTCGAGTTCTGGATAGTATTTCCGGTCGGTGACCAGCGTGCGGTCGACGAAATACCAGTCGACGAGGAAAGCACGCTGAATGGCATAGACGGCTCCGCCTCTCACCTTGAGATGGGTGTCGCGCCAAGCGAGCTTTCCGGTGCCTTTGACATAGCGCGTGGCTAAGTTCATGCCACCGATGAATCCCACCTTGCCGTCGATGATCACCAGTTTGCGGTGGTTGCGGTAGTTGACTTTGGAGGTGAAGGCCGGGAACTTCACGGGCATGAAAGCGTGGACATCGATGCCGGCATCGCGCATGCGCTCATAGAAGCTACTACGTACCTTCCAGCAGGCCACGTCGTCGTAGATGACGCGCACTTCCACTCCTTCCTTGGCTTTGTCGATGAGGGCGTCGGCGATGAGGTTGCCCAAAGCATCGTCGGCAAAGATGAAGATGTCGATATGTATATGGTCGCGGGCCTTACTGATCTCGTGGAGCAGGGAAGGGAAGAACTCATAACCGCTGGTATAGATCTCCACCTCATTGTCTTTAAATGGCAGAGCCATGCTCTGGTTTTTAAAGAGCGACATCAGCGGACGATAGGTTTCGGGGATGCGCAGGTCGCGCTGCTCAGCAAACTCCAGCATAGCGCGCTTGGTCAGTTGGTCAAGCGACCGCTGGCTGATCATCCTTTCCTTGCGCGTGTTTTGCCCAAAGAAGAAATAGAGGATGATGCCCAGCAGAGGGATGAACCATAGCACCAACAGCCACGCCATGGTCTTGGACGGCTGCCGGTTGTCCATCAGCACCTTGAGCATGACGATCAACACGATCAAGGTGTAACCTACTACTCCTAACCAGTGAAGAATGAGCATTTATGAATGTTGAGTGTTGAATGTTGAGTGATGAATTGTCTAATGATGAATTATCTAATGTTGAATTGTCTAATATGAGTGTTGAATGATGAATGTTGAATTATCTAATGTAGAACTCCCGATTTCCTCCTTCGCGTCTAAATACTTCTTGAAGCATATTACTCCCCTCTCCTTTGGAGAGGGGTTAGGGGGGGAGGCTGCTGAGGCTACTCAATCCCTACCATCTTATGTGTTTGCAGTGATAGTTGCCAGCGAGGGTGCTGCTTGATATATTCAATGCACTGATGCACGATGCGCTGATTCTGCTCACGGTCTCCGGTATCGCAGGGCTGTAGATAATAGTACTGCGCCTTGATGCCGAAGTCGCTGGGCTGCTCCTTGCCGTCAAAGATCACCTTCAGCTCACTGCATTGTTCCACTATCGGTTGGATCTTGGGGGAGACGGTCAGCCAGTCCAAACCTGTGGGAGGCTGGTGGGTGCCATTGCTCTCCATAGCCACTCGATAGCCGAGTTGGTGGAGTCGGCCGACAAGCTCGTCGTCGGCTTGCAGTGAAGGCTCTCCACCCGTGAGGATGCACCACAAAGCCACGCCCGTGGACTTTGGAGAAGGAAAGTCGGCTAAATGCCGCACGATGTCGTCGAGCGTCATCAAGGTATACTCCGTGAAATCGGTGTCACAAAACGAGCAGTGGAGGTTGCAGCCGCTGAAACGGATGAAAACCGCCGCCTGCCCCGTGTTGCGTCCTTCGCCTTGCAGACTATAGAAGATCTCGTTGATCCGATACTCCTTCATATGATAGCTTTCTTAATCTTTTTCTCCTTATTATATTTATCTTTCTTCCTCATCTTTCTCGTACCACGCGATGTTGTTGTCGCTTTCCTGGACCACAGCTTTATAGCAGTTGGGCACTTCGTCGACAATCCATCGTGCGATGTTCTCGGCGGTGGGGTTGAAGGGCAGCACCTTGTTGATGTCCTGATGGTCGAGGCGACCGTGGATGAGTTGCTTGATTTGTCCAAAATCAGCTACCATGCCATTCTCGTTGAGCTCCCGTGCTTTACAGTAGACGGTGACATGCCAGTTGTGGCCATGTGGCTGTGTGCATTTGCTGCTGTAAGTCAGTGTGAGATGGTGGCTGGCTGAGATTTCAAAGCTCTTTTGTATATAGTACATATTGTCTTAATGATGTTGTGAGTCAGCAGGGTAGCCCTTGCTGTGTGTAGTCGTATGTTGTTTATTTACCTTTGTTTTTCTGTATGTAAGCCAACTCTTGCAGTGCGAAGTCGCTGCTGTCGGGCTCGTCGAGCATTTGCTTGAGGAGCTTTTCTGCGGCATCATAGTTTTTCATCTCCACGAGGAGATAAGCTTTACGGCGTTTGAGGAAGCTGATGAAAGTTTCTTCGGCTTGCTGTTCATCGGGATAGTCCTCTTCGTCATCGCCATCTCTATTCACCATGGGGGGAACGATTTCCGAGAGCAATCTGTCGATGAATCTCATTGCGTGGCCGTCGTGCGAGTTGACCAGGCAGTTGATATACATCTCTGTGTAGCTGATGCGACGCGTGCTGATCAAAGGCTGCAAGTAGTATATTCCTTCTTTGTATCGTCCCAGGCATGTATAGCAAGTACCAAGATAATAGCTGACCTCGAAATAGTTGTCGAGCTCCTGAGGTGCCATGTCTCCGCTAGCTTTTGCCAATTCCTGATATACCGGCTCCAGCCTTCTAATGGCCTCGTAGTATCGTTTCTCGTTGATGAGATCCTTGCTTTCGAAGAAGAGCTGTTTGAGCTCTGGCGACTGCAAGTACAGGAGTAGTTTCTCGTCTTTGTCGAGTTGGTCCGTGCTTCCTTTCTGCTGTTTGGCCATTGCCTCTTTCCAGATGTAGTTGAATTTCTCCTGTATGTTTTTCTTACCCTTGAGGTCATAGCCGAGCAGGAGGCTTGTGGTCACTTTCTGGTGGTCGTTGCTTTCCACGGGGAGATCCGGCGTTAATGGGGTGGGGATGAGGCACAGCGTGACCCGATAGTAAATGGTGTCGGTCGATTGTCCTTCATCCTCTACGTCAATGATCAGCTGCTGACGGATAGAGGGTTCGGCAGGATTGACGAAGCAGAGCCGCAGCATGGCAGAGGTGTTGCTGACTTTTTCGTCTTTGATGATTGCCTGATGAATGGGATAGGAGAGAATCTCATCGGCGCTGTCGTGATGCTCGACTTGATCGCCCCGGCAAATATCCAGACTGACGGGTTGCAGGGAGGAGAGTCCCAAAGCGGCCGAGAGAAGGTGGCCGAGGCTAAACTCTGAGCCTTCCTGCTCATGCCAGTTGGGTCCTTCTTCTTGGTGCATCATCTCCTGCTCGCGTATGAGGAAGAGTTCGTGTTGCCACTCAGCGCCCAACTTCTCCACGTCGTGGTTGCTGGTATGTTCGGTGGATGGTTTCAACTCGCTGTATTGCTGGACAAACAGTGCCTGCCAATAGAAGATGCTGCTGAGCTCTTTGCGCAGGTTGTCGGTGGCATCGTCGTCGTGGAGAGTGAGCGTGTCGACGATATGCAAGTCCACTTTTCCCGTTTTCTCATTGATGGTGTAGACGATGCGGCAACTCTCGGCATTGAGGTTGCATTGGTTGCAGAGGCTGCGCACGGGTTCGAGATAGCTGACCGGCGTGTCGAAGAAGTAGAAAAAGAAAAGTCGGACGTAGGCAGAATCTTTCTCCAGTCTCACGCGGAAGTGGCCGCTCTGATAGTCAAAGCGAGCCACCAGGTCGTCGTGGTCTTTCTCCCAAAGCGCTTGTGTGTTAAGCGCTTTGAGTGCTTTGTCGAGACGCTTCTTGTTGAGCTCTTGCGCATGGTCGGGCTTCAACCTAGTCTTCTCACCTCTATGTTCCAAGAAGTTGATGAGCAGGGTGACTCCCGCAGTGATGGTGCATACTGCAAGAAACTCCATAAGATATACAAGCCACGTCATTCATTTACTTTTTAGGTTTACAAATATAAGCATTATTTGTGAAACCCAAAAGAAAACGGTCATCTTTTTTATTTCCACATGCTGTTTTCCTAATGATTTCGGCCGTTCAATGGTCTGTGATTAGTACCTGCGATGCCATTTTCTTTGCTGCTATTTCTTCGCAGCCTTCACGGTGGGCTGATACTCCTCGATTCTCGACACGAGCGTGTCTTTGCCCTTTGTCCACAGGGCAATGCGCACGATATTTCCTACGTCCGTCGAGCCGGATCTCTTGATGTGTCTTGTGCGGCCCATCGTGAGGGTGTCGCGTCGGCTGGGATAGCTGATGAGTTGCAGGCTTTTCTGATCAGTGGCCGGTCCCACATAGAAGATGTCGGTGCTGTCTTTGATATTTTTCATCTTGGCGGCCTGCTTGCGGTGCAGGGCTGTGGTGTCGATGGGCTCGAAGACCTTGGCGGCTACGGTGTCGCCGAGCTCTTCCTTGGGAGCCATACGGCAGGAGGTGGTCATCAGCGAGAAGGCGATGACGGGTATGCAGAGGTAAAGAATCTTTCTCATAGGGCTTTGTCAGCGTTGTTGTTGATACTGAGTTTTGCCAGTCCGCCTTCAGAAGTCTCTTTATAGAGCGAGGGCAGGTCGTGGCCAGTTTGTCGCATGGCCTCGACGACCTTGTCGAAGCTGACGCGGTGCTTGCCGTCGCTGAACGAGGCGTAGAGGTTGGCGTCGAGGGCGCGTGTGGCGGCGAAGGCGTTGCGCTCGATGCAGGGAATCTGCACCAGTCCGCATACGGGATCGCAGGTCATGCCCAGGTGATGTTCCAATCCCATCTCGGCGGCATACTCTATCTGTGCGGGACTGCCGCCAAAGAGCTGGCAGGCAGCTGCCGAGGCCATGGCGCAGGCCACGCCGACCTCGCCCTGGCAGCCCACGTCGGCACCGGAGATGCTGGCGTTTTCCTTGACGATGTTTCCTACCAGTCCGGCTGTGGCGAGGGCGTGGAGGATGCGGTTCTCGGAAAAGTCGTGGCCCTGCCACAGATGGTAGAGCACGCCGGGGATGACGCCGCAGGCTCCGCAAGTGGGGGCTGTGACAATGGTGCCGCCGCTGGCGTTTTCCTCGCTGGCGGCCAGTGCGTAAGCGTAGACCAGCGCCCGCGTCTGCAAGCTCTGCTTATAGCCCTGCGCCTTGACGTAATAGGTGGGAGCCTTGCGTTGAAGGTTCAGCGGGCCGGGCAGTCGTCCGTCGTGTTTGATGCCGCGCTCTACGGCTGCTTTCATGGCCTCCCATACTTCATGGAGATAGTCCCAGATGCTGTCGTCTTCCCACTCCTTGACATATTCCCAATAGGCGCGCCCTGTGTCGTCGCACCAGTGCTGGATGTCGACTAGATGGGTGAGTGGATAGATATTCGGTGAGTCGGGAAGGATGCCGGTGGGGTAGTCGCCCTCTGACAGAGCTCCGCCGCCGATGGAATAGACGATCCAGGGCGATGAGGCGCGGCCGTCGTCGGATGACTTTCGCGGCTCCTGGGTGTCGAGCACCTCAAACTTCATGGCATTGGGATGAAAGGGGAGGAAGACGTCGGGCTTCCAGATAATCTCCACCACGCCCTGCGGTTCGAGTACCTCTTTGATGGCTACGTCGGTCATGTGGCCTTTGCCTGTGGCTGCGAGCGAGCCGAAGAGTGTCACTCGGAAGACCTCGGCCTCAGGGTGCTGTTTCAGATAGAGTTGTGCTGCTTTCTGTGGACCCATGGTGTGGCTCGAAGAGGGTCCTTTGCCAATGCGGTATATCTCTCGTAATGATTTCATAAGCTCATAAATATGCCGCAAAGTTACACATAATATTTGAAAGAGAGCGATTTTTCGATGTTTTATCAGATAAAAGTAGTATCATGTTTGGGTAAAAGGCTGGCAAAGTTATCTGTGAATCCACAAAAACAAAACCGCCGCATGGCTGTGCACTGGATGCAGCGGCCATGCGGCGGACATTATTATGTAGATTCGTGGTCGGGCCAATGACTCAACCTTATGTTGCTCAAGTCATACGAAAAGGCTCAACCACGAAGCTGCTTGGTTCATGCTGATTACTCAGCCACGAAGTTGCTCAGGTCATCGGCCTTGAAATTCATGATGTAGGCATGACTGCCCACGCACTCCTCCTCGGCCATGCGCACGAAGACGTTGGCGCTCTTGGCAAACTCCTCGGGCACGTTGGTGGCGTCGCGCAGGAGCAGCAGCGAGAGGATGATGTCGCCGGTCATGTTGTACAAGCGGCGTGCGAGGAAGTCGTGCTCATCCTGGTTTTCATCAGCCTTGACCTTCTCTACAGCCTCCTCGTAGAGATCTACGAGCTTAGCCACACGGTCACGGAGCGGTTTCATACAGTCGCAGACTTCTTCGGCGAGCATCTCGCGCATGATGCCGAGATAGGTGCCGTTGGTGATGTAGCGCACGGCAGCGACCACCTGAAGTTGGGTAGTACCCTCATAGATGGAGAAAATACGAGCATCGCGCAGCAGGCGCTGGGCCTTGTACTCCATGATGAATCCGGAACCACCGTGGACGCTGACGCAGTCGTAGGCGTTTTGGTTGGCATATTCCGAGGTCATACCCTTGCCCAGCGGTGTGAAGGCATCGGCCAGGCGGCTGTATTTCTTCATCTCCTTGCGCTCGTCGGGTGTGAGCTTACGCTCACGCGAGATGTCCTCAAGCGTCTTGTAGATGTCGACGTAGCGTGCTGTCTGATAGAGCACGCCGCGTGATGCGTCGATCTTGGCCTTCATGCGAGAGAGCATGTCGTAGACAGCGGGGAAGGTGATGATCTTCTTGCCGAACTGCGCGCGCTCCTTGGCGTAGGCCAGTGCCTGGTCGTAGGCTTCCTGCTCGAGGCCGACGCTCTGTGCGGCAATACCCAGACGGGCGCCGTTCATCAGGCTCATCACATATTTGATCAGACCCAGCTTGCGGTCGCCGCAGAGCTCAGCCTTGGCATTCTTGTAGACGAGCTCGCAGGTAGGAGAACCGTGGATACCGAGCTTGTTCTCGATGTGGCGCACGTCCACGCCGCCGTCGCGCTTGTCGTAGATAAACATCGACAGACCGCGTCCGTCGTGTGTGCCTTCCTCAGAGCGGGCCAGCACCAGGTGGATGTCGGAGTCGCCGTTGGTGATGAAGCGCTTCACACCGTTGAGTCGCCATGTGCCGTCAGCGTCCTGAGTGGCCTTGAGCATGACACGCTGCAGGTCGGAGCCGGCGTCGGGCTCGGTGAGATCCATGGACATGGTCTCGCCCTGGCAGATGCGGGGGATATACTTAGCCTGCTGCTCGGGAGTGCCAAACTCATAGAGCGTGTCGATACAGCTCTGCAGGCTCCACACGTTCTGGAAGCCGGAGTCAGCGGCAGACACCATCTCAGAGAGCATGGAGAAGACCGTGATGGGCAGGTTCAGACCACCGAAGCGTCGTGGCATGGAGATGCCCCACAGACCAGCCTTGCGGGTGGCGTCGAGGTTCTCGTAAGTCTTGCTGGCATAGACCATGCGGTTATTTTCGAGGTGTGGTCCTTCCTGGTCCACGCTTTCCGAGTTGGGCTCGATGATGGTCTTGGCCACGTCGTCGGTGATGGCCAGGATGCGCTTATAGTTCTCGATGGCGTCGTCGTAGTTGACGGGAGCGTCCTCGAACTGGTCTTTGTCGGCGAAGTTTCTTTCTTTCAGCTCAACGATTCTCTTCATGAGAGGACTGTTGAGATAATATTCTAATTTCTTTACGTCTACCATGATTACTTGGTGTTCTGCTTGTAATACTTAATGAGTTTAGGAACCACCTCTTCCACCGTGCCGGTGATGACATAGTCAGCGATGGCGTTGATGGGGGCGTCGGGATCGCTGTTGACCGAGATGATGATGCCGGCATCCTGCATGCCGGCGATGTGCTGGATCTGTCCGGAGATGCCGCAGGCGATGTATACCTTTGGATGCACGGTGACACCGGTCTGACCGATCTGGCGGTCGTGGTCTACCCATCCGGCGTCGACGGCGGCGCGGCTGGCGCCTACCTCTCCGTGGAGTTCCTTGGCAAGTTCAAAGAGCATGTCGAAGCCTTCCTTCGAGCCCATACCGTAGCCGCCGGCCACGACGATTGGGGCGCTCTTGAGGTTGTTCTTGGCAGCCTCCACATGGCGGTCGATGACCTGCACGGCGTAGGAGGTAGGAGAGACATAGTCCTTGGGATCAGGATAGACCACCTCACCCTTGGCTTTGCCCTCGTAGAGTGCCTTCTGCATTACGCCGGAGCGCACGGTAGCCATCTGTGGACGATGGTCGGGGTTGACGATGGTGGCCACGATGTTTCCGCCGAAAGCGGGGCGGATGGCGTGCAGCATGCCGGTATAGTGCTTGCCGCTTTTCTTGTCGTCGTAGTCGCCGATCTCCAGCTGAGTGCAGTCAGCGGTCAGTCCGGAGGTCAGGGCTGCTGACACGCGGGGACCGAGGTCACGTCCGATGACGGTAGCGCCCATGAGGGCGATCTGCGGCTTCTGCTCCTGGAAGAGCTTCACCACGATATCGGTATGGGGAGCCGAGGTGTAGGGGAAGAGGCCCTCACCGTCGAACACATAGAGCTTGTCCACGCCATAGGGCAGTAGCTGGTCCTCGACCTTGCCCTTGATGCCGGTGCCGGCCACGACAGCCTCGAGGTCTACGCCCAGTTGATTGGCCAATTTACGACCTTTGGTAAGAAGTTCCTGAGAGACCTCCTGCACGGTGGTGCCCTCTACTTCGCAATATACAAATACGTTGTTCATATCCTGATTAGCCAATAATGTTTTTGTCCAACAATTCTTTCACGAGTCCCTCGATGTCAGCGTCGGAGCTGGTGAGGGTCTTGCTCTCCTTAGCCTGGAAGACGATGCTCTTCACGGCGCTCACCTTGGTGGGTGATCCGGCGAGTCCGCACTGCTCGTAGTCGGCACCGCAGTCGGCGATGCTCCACTGTCCGAGAGTGAGGTAGGGGCGTGTCTCATAGAGTTCGCTCCAGGGCTCGTCGCCCTTGCGCTCCATGGGGCAGGTAGCGTATTTGTATTTCATCACGCGCTTGGCGTTGCAGGGGCGTGCGGGAGCGGCGGAGCCGTTGACGGTGATCACCACGGGCAGGGGAGCCACCACGGTCTCCACGCCACCGTCGATATGGCGGCGGATTGTAGCCTTGCCGTCCTCGATCTTGAGCACTTCCTCGGCGTAGGTCACCTGGTTGAGGCAGAGCTTCTGAGCCACCTGAGGACCCACCTGGGCTGTGTCGCCGTCGATGGCCTGGCGACCGCCAAGCACGATGTCGACGTGGCCGACTTCCTTGTCGATCTTCTCAATGGCCTTGGACAGGAAATAAGAGGTGGCGAGGGTGTCAGCGCCCGCACTCTTGCGGTCGGTGAGCAACCAGCCGCAGTCGGCGCCACGGTAGAGTCCCTGACGGATGATCTCTCCGGCACGCGGAGGACCCATGGTGACGATGCCCACCTTGACGTTCTCCGGGTCGAGATCCTTGATGCGGAGAGCCTGCTCCAGGGCGTTCAAGTCTTCAGGATTGAAGATGGCGGGCAGGGCGGCGCGGTTGACCGTTCCTTCGGCGGTCATGGCATCCTTGCCCACGTTTCTTGTGTCTGGCACTTGCTTGGCAAGTACTACAATGTTCAATTTCATATATATAACTAAGTTTGTAATGTTTCCGAAACAACGGGGCAAAATTACTAATATTTTACTTCTTGACCAAACGAAATGCATAAAAACAGCCTGCAGCCTGCACATTTTGTAGGTCTTTGTGCATCTTGTTACCTCTTTCATCCCTTCAATCTCGTAATTTTACAAGCCAAGATTATATATTTTACAAAGACGAAGTCCCACTCTCCTGCCTCCTTAATATATAGTGGTTTTGGAGAACGCATTGCTGACTACTGTCGTGCCTGGACGTTTTTCGAGCAATGATTTCAAAAATAATTCGCCACAGTGGCATTAATAAAAGGGAAAAATAGTATATTTGCAGCAAACTTTTTGGACAAGCCGAAAACAAAGGCGATAAATAACGGCCTTATCGGTCTTGTTATATAGAAGAACTTACACAAACGCTTCTGACCGATGAGAATAAAGTGTGAGTGCATCAAAACATTTCAAGCAATGAGATATAAAGACTTGTTCATAGACTTTGACGACACGTTGTACGACACTCACGACAACAGCATGATTGCGCTGAGGAAACTCTTCGACGAACGGCATTGGGAGAAGATTATGCCGTCCTACGAGGCGTTCAGAGACGCGTACTTTGCAACAAACATTGATGTGTGGGCGAAGTATGCCCATGGCGAGATAGACCGTGACACGCTGATTGTGGAGCGCTTTCGCCGACCGGTTACGGAGATGGTGGAGGCATGTGGCGGCGACACGTCGTGGATAACGCCAGAGTGGTGCGTTGCCGCCAGCGATCGTTATGGCGATATCATATCGCAAGAGTCTGGTACCGTACCGGGAGCGAAAGACCTCTTGGACTATCTTAGGGATAAAGGCTATCGGCTGCATATCTGCAGCAACGGCTTCCATGAAGTGCAGTACCGAAAATTGAAGTCGGCTGGATTAGAGGACTATTTCTCCACCGTTATTCTCAGTGAGGATGCCGGTGCCAACAAGCCGCGCAAGGAGTTCTTTGATTATGCTTTCGCCAAGACGGGAGCTCTGCGCGAGACAACTATCATGATTGGAGACCACAACGACACGGATATTGTCGGAGCCATCAACGCGGGGCTGGACACTATCTTCTTCAACCGCTGGAATGTGGACCCCAAGACTTTGGAACGGCAACCAAACTACATCGTTGACAAACTGGTGGAGATAGAAAAAATATTATAAGGATAACCCAACGACATTACTGGTCTTGCTATGATACTGAACACAGGTGGAAGAACTGATACGGTGAATTTTGATATTCTCTTTTATATGTTATTAGCCAATCAAATATAGGTAAAATGACAAAAAAAGTCAATGAAGAAATTTTCAATTAATAAACTTTGTCTATCTCATATATTTAAATTACCTTTGCAGAGGCTGAATTGCTGTTTGTACGCTCGGTTGGAGATTTGTTCTCCTATAGAGCTAATGGACAGCATCCATGTTGTGCTGAACGGGGAATTCTTAAACGACATCACCTTGAGGCACATGTAAGTGCCAGTAATGGTGTTTCGTTGGAACTTTCAGTCTGACATGTGGGAAAGCGTTTATCGACACTGTATCTGTTCTATCACAATAGGTATTTGCTAAAGCCAGGCTCTTCGATTGTAAGGTAAAGCCGTTCGACCTCTTCTGCCTTGAAATCTTTCACTCCTCTCATGGGGTTAATGGGGATTATACGCTCCTCGTAAGCATGGTTGATGCAAGCACGCAGTTTGTTGAAATACGATACCTTTGAATTCTGAGACAAGCCACGGAAGAGCCCGTTATCCTTGTTTCGAGTTCTCTTGTATGATGCACGCTCCACCACGTCCAAGTAATTCTTGAAGCCCTCAATCCGCTCCTTGGTGATGTCCTTGAAGGTAGTAGTCTCGTCACAATAGTTCTCCAGGTACTTGAGACAACTGTGCCAGTTACCCCAGTTACCTTTCGAGTCAGCGTTCTTGAATCTCTCCTCGCACATCTTCCGGTAGTAGGCGAGGAAAGGAGTATCTTCCTCATACTGTTTTGTGAAAGAGTACTCACCGTTCTGGAGCTCTATTTGTCTCTTTTCCTTGATGCCCTGTGCTGTTGCCAACGTCTGAATGTTGAGTTCCTTGTCCTTCTTGGTCTTCTCCGGTATAAGATACTCAACTTTCGCAAGTGAATAAATCCGAGACATTTAGGTGCATAAAAATAGCTAAAGGTTCCCGTAAGTCACGGAAAATCAGTATCTTTGTGGTGTCAACAAACAAAGTACCAAATACCTTTAGCTATGCACAAAGATACATCAATTTTCTCAGAACTACAAGAAATTTTCCTGCAGCCACAAGGCAATAAACAGGATTATCTACTTCATGAATTCAATAAAAATACGTGAAAGTCAGATTGGAATATGCAAGAAAGAGAACTGCAAATTCACCGTACTGCAGGTTTTTCGTCTTCTATTGCTATTTCCGTTCTTCAGCGTCAAGGATGCCT
>Ga0256406_1000960_pt1 | contig 48594 bp, 47 predicted proteins | sample RumenRJG_03DNA_FD_185986 | JGI IMG/M metagenome (GOLD analysis project Ga0256406, IMG submission 185986) | Bovine rumen microbial communities from Lethbridge, Alberta, Canada - RJG_03 | ecosystem: Host-associated > Mammals > Digestive system > Stomach > Rumen | place: Canada: Alberta | collected... | reverse complement strand
ACATCAATACGGCTGTTATGCATGATGATGAACCAAATATGATCCTTGTAAAACTGGAACATGAAAAGCGGGAAAATCTCCCGCTGATCTTTAACCCTTTACAGGACATTATCGAAAACTATTGACATTTTGCCTGTCTGAATTTTCTTTCACATTACACGTTCCAGAATGTATGAAAAAGCAGGACAAAATGCCTGAAAAAGGGCATAAAGCGTCTGACAACATTTCCTAGTAAATTGATGTTATAATCATGCACGGTTGAAAACAGGAGGAATTATGAGAACTCTCGAGATAAAAGATCTTCATGTTTCCGTTGAAGATAAGGAGATTCTGAAAGGAATCGATCTGACGGTAAATGAAAAAGAAGTACATGCACTGATGGGCCCGAACGGCAATGGCAAGTCCACACTTCTTGCCGCGATCATGGGCCATCCGAAATATAAAGTGACACAGGGATCCATTACATATGATGGTAAGGATGTACTGGCAATGCCGGTGGATGAAAGATCCAAGGCAGGCCTGTTCCTGGCCATGCAGTATCCACAGGAAATCCCTGGTGTTACCAACAGCGACTTTTTGAGAGCGGCCATGAATGTACGCCGTGACAAGCCGGTCCCTCTGTTCACATTTATCAAAGAAATGGAGAAGACCATCAATGATCTGCAAATGAAGCCGGATCTTGCCCATCGCTTCCTGAATGAAGGCTTCTCCGGCGGTGAAAAGAAGCGCAATGAGATTGTCCAGATGGAAATGCTCAAGCCAAGCTTTGCCATGCTGGATGAGCTGGATTCCGGTCTGGATGTTGACGCATTGCGGATTGTTTCCGATGCCATCAACCGGATGCACAAGGAAACAGGCATGTCGCTGCTGGTTGTTTCCCACTATGAAAGATTCTATGAGCAGATTCAGCCGCATTTCACCCATGTCCTGGTGGATGGCCGCATTGTCATGAATGGTGAAGGTGACCTGGCTGGAAAGATTGACCAGGAAGGCTATGACTGGATCTATGCTGAGACAGGTGCCCAGCCTGCAGCTGAGGTTGAAGAAAAGAAAGTACAGCCTGTATCAATCGGTACATGTGCGGTTCGTCAGGCCGCCGAAGGAGCTGCGCGCAAATGACGCCGATCCATGTCAATATGGATATCGCCCTGCAGCCTGGCTACAGTGCTTATGAGATTGATTCAGACCGTGATCTGGAGATTACGTTCCGCGGCAGTGAGCACAGTGATGTCTTTGTGTCTGTGAAAAAATGCGGTGCTCTGCGCATCCGCACTTATGCTGCAGCCGGTGCAAAAATCTCCTATCTCTTCTGGAACAATACAGATCAGAAGCTGAGCGTCGATGAATCACACGAAGTCATGGGCAATGGAGATCTGACGGTTGCCTATGGCGAGTGCAATCAGGCTGAAACAGACCGCAATGTGTATGTTGCCCTGCGGCAGAATCATGCCAGGGCACTGCTCTCCAGTGCAACCCTGGTCAACTGCCGCAAGAATTACAACATGCAGGTTGTCAACTATGCACCGGATACCTATGGCGATATCAAGAACTATGCGGTTGTTCTGGAAAAAGGAAATCTGATGATTGATGCCATTGGCAAGATCGTCAAGGGTGCTCATGGCGCCCAGTCCCATCAGACAAGCCGTGCCCTGGCATTTGCGCAGGGACAGCGTGCTGAGATTCTGCCGGAGCTGCTCATTGATGAAGATGATGTGCAGGCAAGCCATGCTCTGAGTATGGGAACCGTGGATGAAGACCAGATGTACTACATGATGAGCCGCGGTCTGAGCCGCTCACAGTGCACCTCTCTGATTTCTTCCGGCTACCTGATGCCGATTGCCAGAACGCTGGATAATCCGCAGCTGCAGGAGATGCTTGCCAAGGAAATGGAAAGGAAGATGAACGCATTATGTTCGATGTAGAGAAAATCAGAAGAGACTTTCCGATGATCGTGAACAATCCTGATCTGATTTATTTCGACAATGCGGCAACTTCCCTGAAACCGCAGTGTGTGATTGATGCCGTAACGGATTACTATACGAAGCATACATCCAATGTACACCGCGGCGACTATGCCATTGCGGCTGAGAACGACCGTCTGTATGATGGTGTCCGCAAGATCATTGCAAAATTGATTAACTGTGATCCGGATGAAGTTGTGTACACACACAATGTCACCCAGTCTATGAACCAGATTGCCTGGGGCCTTGCCCATGACTTTTTGAAAAAGGGTGATGTGGTGCTGATCTCGGAAGCAGAACATGCCTCCAACGTGCTGCCATGGTTCCGCCTGCAGCAGGAAGCCGGCATCCGCTTTGAATATATTCCGACTGATAAGGAAGGCCGTATTCACCTGGAGGATTATGAGAAGTGCTTCCATGAAGGAGTCAAGGCTGTCTCTCTGGCTGAAGTGACCAATGTGCTTGGCTCTGTGCAGCCGATCAAGGAAATGAGTGCCATTGCACATAAACATGGTGCTTATATGATCGTGGATGGTGCCCAGAGCGTGCCGCATATGAAGGTGGATGTCAGGGATGCAGATATTGACTTTCTTGGCTTTTCTGCCCATAAGATGTGCGGTCCCGGCGGGGTTGGCATCCTCTATGGCAAGAAGGAACTGCTGGACAGAATGAGCCCGATGTTAATGGGCGGTGATATGAATGCACGTTTTGCCAATGACGGTTCCTGCATCCTCAAGGAAACACCGGTCAAGTTTGAAGCCGGCACACCGAATATTGAGGGTGTCATCGGCACTGGTGCAGCTGCCAATTATCTGATGGATATCGGCCTGGATCATATCCATGCCTATGAAAAAGAGCTGCGTGCCTACTTCTGTGAGAAGATGCAGAAGCTGGATAACATTATTCTCTATAATCCTGACAATGAATACGGCCCGATTGATTTCAATGCCAAGGGCGTCTTTGCCCAGGATGCGGCCGGCTATCTGGCAAGTAAGAATATTGCGGTGCGCAGCGGCAATCACTGTGCAAAGCTGCTGCACAATATCATCGGGACGGATCAGACGATTCGTGCTTCGCTGTATTTCTACAATACAAAGGATGAAGTAGACCGCTTTGTGGAAGAGGCTAAGAACATCAACCTTGAAAATGCGGTTGGTATCTTCTTTTAAGAGGTGAATGTCATGAGTGATGAAAGCAGTTTGTTAAATGATCCGGAAGTTCTGCGCGAGCTGATCATGGATCACTATCAGTATCCACATAACCATGAGCTGACCAAGGATGCTGGCTATCAGTCCAGACATATGGCCAGTGACAGCTGCATTGATGATATTACCGTCCAGAGCAAGATCAAGGATGGTGTGATTCAGGATATCCGTTTTGACGGCATTGCCTGCACGATCTCAACGGCAAGCACAAGCATGATGACGGATCTGCTCAAGGGCAAGAGTGTCAAGGAAGCTGAGAAGATCATTGCCAATTACTTTGCGATGATCGAAAACAAACAGTATGATCCGGATGTTCTGGAAGAGGCGGTTGCCATGAAGAATGTTTACAAGCAGGCTAACCGCATCAAGTGTGCGACAATTGGCTGGAAAGCCATGCAGGAAATGATTGAAGAAAGTGAGGCGAAGAAATGAGCGAAGCCAATCGCAATAACGAGGCCATTTATTCGCAGGATGATTATAAATACGGATTCCATGACGATGATGTCAAGGCTGTCTTTGATACTGGCAAAGGCCTGAATGAAGACATTGTCAGAAAGATTTCTGCCTATAAGCATGAACCGGAATGGATGACAGAATTCAGAGTGAAGGCCTTCCATACTTTTGAAAAACTGCCTATGCCCAAATGGGGACCGGATCTGTCTGAGATTGACTTTCAGGATTTTACATACTTCAAGACGGTCTCCAATGAAGCTGAAAAAAGCTGGGATGAAGTACCGGAAGAAGTTAAGAATACGTTTGAAAAGCTTGGCATTCCTCAGGCAGAGCGTCAATATCTGGCTGGTGTGACAACCCAGTATGAGTCTGAGGCTGTCTATCATAATATGCTGGATGAAGTGCAGCAGAAGGGTGTCATCTTCCTTGACATCGATTCCGGCCTGCGTGAATATCCGGAACTGTTCAAAAAGTACTTTGCGACCATTGTTCCCCCGACGGATAACAAGCTGGCTGCCTTGAACAGTGCCGTCTGGTCTGGCGGTTCCTTCATCTATGTACCAAAGGGTGTCAAGCTGGAGAAGCCGCTGCAGTCCTACTTCCGGATCAATTCGGAATCCATGGGACAGTTTGAGCGTTCCATCATCATCGTGGATGATGGCGCAGAGTGCTCTTATGTAGAAGGATGCACAGCACCGCAGTATTCCAAAGATTCCATGCACGCTGCCGTTGTCGAAGTATTCGTCGGCAAGGGGGCAAAGTGCCGCTATTCCTCTGTGCAGAACTGGTCCGGCAACATCCTGAACCTTGTTACCAAGCGTGCCAAGGTAGATGCCCATGGCACCATGGAGTGGATTGACGGCAACATCGGATCACGCATTTCCATGAAATATCCTGCCTGCATTCTGGCAGGTGAGTATGCCCATGGCCTGTGCATTTCCATTGCCGTTGGTTCTCACAACCAGTTCCAGGATACCGGTGCCAAGATGATTCATCTGGCGCCGCATACATCCAGTTCCATTGTCTCCAAGTCGGTCTCCCGCAATGGCGGTGTGACCAACTTCCGTGACTGGATCCGCTTCAGTAAGAAAGCAGACTTTTCCAAGACCAAGATTGAGTGCGATACACTGATCCTGGATGAGAAGAGCCGGAGTGATACGATTCCGCTGAATATCAATGAGAATGCGACCAGCACCATTGAACATGAGGCAACCGTATCCAAGATTTCTCAGGATGAGCTTTTCTACCTGGAAAGCCGCGGTCTGAGCGAAGCGCAGGCTACGGAAATGATCGTCATGGGCTTCCTGGAGCCATTTACACGTGAGCTGCCGATGGAATATGCAGTCGAGCTGAATCAGCTTCTGAAGATCGACATGACAGACTCCATTGGATAAACAAACTGCCAGGAAAACGGGCCTGCAGGCCCGGAAAGCACTGTCATCCCGGCAAAGAAAAGCGATGAGCATGGCAATTGTTCAGAAGCTGCTGCCATATCTTGATGATATTCACTCCATTGGTGTCTATCTGCCAATGAAAGAAGAAGTGGATATCAATCCGCTGATCCAGACATGCTTTGCCAAAGGCATTCATGTCTTTGCCCCGGTCGTGCGCAAAGGCACCCTGATCTTCCATCAGATCACATCGAATACGGTTTACGCAACATCCGGGTTCGGTGTTCAGGAACCAGTTGATACACCGATTCAGGATGTGGAGAACATCGATCTGTTTGTTGTGCCGCTGTCTTCTTTTGATGCAGCGTGCCACCGGACAGGATACGGAAAAGGGTACTATGACAGTGTTCTCAATCGTGTCAGACACAAGATTGGTGCGGCCTATTCCGTGCAGCAGGTGGATGAGATTGCCGTAGAACCGCATGATGTCACGCTGGATGGGATTGTGACAGAAAAGGGTTCCATATTTGTGAAACCATGGTAAAATAGTCAGCGGAGAATTAGCTCAGCGGGAGAGCATTCGCTTCACGTGCGAGGGGTCATGGGTTCGAACCCCATATTCTCCACTGATGATGAGGATTCATGAATCGGAAAGATTGATGAATCCTTTTTTTGCTTGCAGGGACTCTTTGGGAATCATAATATATATGTCTGTTTGAGGTGAGGCTATGACACAAGCACAGAGAAAAGGACCGACATTCCGCTACGGTGTGATCCAGGCAGGTTTCTGGATTGACTATCTGATTATCAACAGTTTCGCTGCTGTCTTTCTTTCCGGCCGCGGTTTTTCTACCGCAGCCATCGGCGGCATCACATCAGCCGGCGCACTGGCAAGCTGCGTGCTGCAGCAGGTATCCGGCGATATTGCGGACCGCTCCAAACGGCCTTTGAAGCATATGATTGCAGGCTTCTTTCTTGCCTGCACCGCATGCTTTGCACTGCTGAAAGTGTTCCCTGAAGTCTATGCATCCACACTTGTTTTCTATACAGTGGCGTTTACACTGCAGTCAAGCATTGCACCATTGCTCAACTCATTATGCCTGCAGTTTACCAACCGCGGTTATAACATGAACTTTGGTTTAGCCAGGTCCATGGGATCCTTTGGCTATGCGACCGGCGCCTTGATCATGGGACGGGTGACCGAGCATTATGGTGCCGAGATTATCCTGCCGATTTACATGGCAATCTACCTGATTCTGCTGCTGGTACTGGCAAGCATTCCGGTACCTGCTGCCGCAGTCACCAAACCAATTGCCGGCAATGAAATCCTGAAAGATGAAAAGCCAAGCACCATGAAGGAATTCTTCCACAAGTACCACCGCTTTGAACTGCTGATGGCAGGCTTCGTGCTGGAATGGTTTTTGAACTCTCTGCTTGGCACCTATATGATTTACTTCGTGAGATACTTTGGCGGCGGGCAGGCAGACATGGGACTTGCCTTTGCTGTCATGGCATATTCTGAAATCCCGGCTGTGATGTTTGGCACCAACCTGATGGGCCGCATCGGTGCCGATACGATGCTGCGGATCTCCGGCTTCGGCGGTATCCTCAAAGCCATTCTGTTCCTGCTTTCACCAAACATCCATTTCTTTGTCTGGTGCAACATCGCCCACCTGCTGTATTCCGGTTTCTATCAGGTCGCCGCTGTCTATTATGTGTACCGCATCGTTGGTGTCGGCGATATCGCCAAAGGTCAGGCAATCATGGGTATTGCGACCGGCGGTGTCTGCATGATGCTGGCAAACCTGATCGGCGGCTTCCTGCTGGAAAGGGTGTCGATCCCGTTTATCCTGACCATCGGCCTTGTGGCAAATATTGCAGCATTTGTTCTGATTTATCTTGCGACTGATCCAAAGCGGTTCCCGAACGAAAAGATTCGTTCTCTTTGATGAGATGCCTCCTGCCTACATGCAGGAAAAAGAAAGGCGGCTGATCCAGCCTAAACGTCTTTTACCGCATAGACGGGGTATGCGCCGCAACAAAATTAAACAGAAAAGCCGTCATTGTGATCACTTTACTTTGGATCCAATGGCGGCTTTGTGTGTATTCCCGTGATTTTCAATGGGACAGTTCTTCGGCACGTTTGACGCACTTTTCATCTGCTTCATGAATGATGGAAGCCAGGTTCAGTTCTTTGAACGTGTTGATCGCTTCAATGGTAGTGCCGCCCTTGGACGCCACTTCATTGATGAACTCTTCAATGGGCTTGCCGGCATTCTGCTTGAGAAGATTGCCGGATCCAATCACGGTCTGCACCAGCAGGGCACGGGCAGCTTCCTCATCAATGCCGCGTGATACGGCATCCTTGAGAATGCACTCAATGAAGTAATAGACGTACGCAGGCACAGAGCCATGAACAGCCACAATTGCATTCATCTGGTCCTCCGGAATGGTGCGGGCAACACCCATGCCGGCAAACATCTGGAAGATGAAGTCATACTCATCGGCCTTGCAGTTTTCTGATTTGCACAGGGCAGTGGAACCTTCACCAATCTGCAGCGGTGTATTCGGCATGGCACGGATGACCTGTGTATCCTTGCCAAGAATGGACTGGATATGGGCAATGGACAGACCGGTCACAATGGACAGCAGGCACTCCGGCTGATGTTCCTTGAGCTTTTCCAGAACAGCATCGGCCTGGGTGGGATTGACTGCCAGCAGGACGATATGGGCATTTTCAGCCACATCAGCCTCATCTTTAGCCAATCCAAAGCGCTCTCCTTTGGCTGTCTTCATATTGGTGTCATGGTGGTCATACACAACCAGCTGATATCTTTCCAGATACTCCTTGGCAACAGCACCGCGGGCAATTGCCATACCCATGTGGCCGCAGCCGATAAAACCAAGCATGTACTTCTTCGTTGTTCTCATCTGATTTCTCCTTTCCCTTCCAGGTGATATGTATAAGTCGTCAAAGCCTCCAGTCCCATAGGACCGCGGGCATGCAGTTTCTGTGTGGAAATACCGATCTCAGCACCAAGCCCAAACTCAAAGCCGTCTGTAAAGCGGGTAGAGGCATTGTGATAGACACAGGCACTGTCAACGCCGGCAAAGAACAGCTCTTTTTCAGCATCACTTTCCGTAATGATGGCATCAGAATGGTGGGTGCCATGCTTTTCAATATGATTGATCGCTGCCAGCGTGTCATCCACAATCCCGACATTCATGATGAGATCATTGTATTCCGTATCAAAGCTGTCTTCCTTTGCCGGCAGAATCAGATCACTCAGTGCACAGCTTTCTGGATCACCATACATGGTCACAGCATGTTCCCGCATGATTGCGGCAATATGGGGAATGTAGGATCTGGCAATTTCTTTTTCCACCAGCAGCGTCTCCATCGCATTGCATACAGAAGGGCGCTGGCATTTGGCATTGACAATAATTCTGTCTGCCATCTCTGGCTGTGCAGTATTTTCCACATACACATGGCAGATGCCGGCACCTGTTTCAATGACCGGCACCTTTGCATTGGCAACCACTGCCTGAATCAGTCTTCTCGATCCCCGGGGAATCAGTACATCAATCGACTCACGTGCCTGCATCAGGGCATCCGTCTCTTCATGAGAGATCGGATCGCACAGCATGACGCTGTCCTGACTGACGCCATTGTCCTGCAGTGCTTTCTTCATGGATGAAATGATCGCATGGGAAGAACGCCATGCCTCTTTACCGCCTTTGAGCACACAGGCATTGCCGGATTTGATGCACAGTGCCGCACAGTCAGCCGTCACATTGGGGCGTGCCTCATAAATGATCGCAACGACGCCAAGCGGTACGGAAATCTTCTGCAGATGAATGCCGCTTTTCAGCGTTCTTTCTTCCAGCATCCGGTTTAACGGATCTTCCAGATCGATCAGATTTTCGATGCCGACGGCCATCTGTTCCAGCCTGGGGGCATCCAGGCTGAGCCTGTCCAGCATGGACTGGCGCATGCCGTTTGCTTTTGCATCCTGGACATCTGTTTTGTTTGCATCAAGAATCACTGACATGTCATGGCGCAGATTGATGGCAAAATCTTTGAGAATCTGATTGCGAACGTCAAGAGGAAGCTGGCGTACTTCCCGGGAAGCCTTTTTTGCCCGTGCTGCGGTTTCCAGTGCTTTCATTGTGCATCTCCTATCTCAAACAGTGTACCGCGCTGATGGCCGTCACTGATGTCATACAGAATGTGTGGATCTTCGCCAGAGGCAATGATGACCGGAATGTGCTGCTTTGCGGCAATGGAAACGGCATGCAGCTTGGTCACCATGCCGCCGGTGCCGTTTTCCGTATGAGAACCGCCGGCTGCATTGATGACAGCATCCAGATCATGCACAACCGGAATCAGACGTGCTTCCGGATGGATACTTGGATCCGCTTCATAGAGGCCCTCAATATCAGAAAGAATGATTAAAAGATCTGCATCACACAGACATGCCACAACAGCAGACAGCGTATCGTTGTCACCATAGACAATTTCTTCTGTTGCAATCGAGTCATTCTCATTGATGATCGGAATAGCATGGGTCTTGAGCAGTTCCTGGAAGGTCGCAATGACATTGCGGCGTGCTTCTTCATTCTCCGTAACATCCTTTGTCAACAGCAACTGTGCTGTCGTAGAACCGTACTCCATGAAATAGCGGTCATAGATGGACATCAGCTCACACTGGCCGATTGCTGCGGCAGCCTGTTTGCCCGCCATCGTTGCCGGCCGTCTGCCCCAGCCGATTTTATGGGCACCGACCATGATGGCACCGGATGTTACCAGAATCACATCATGGCCTTCATTTTTCAGATCTGTCAGAATTCTGGCAAAACGCTCAATTTTGCGCAGATTCAGCGTGCCGTCGCTGCGGCAGATTGTAGATGTACCGACTTTGACGACAATACGTTTCCATGCTTTCATGAAATACCTCTTTCCTGTCTGTCTTATTATACACACCTGCCTGAACCACCTGTGCAGAGTCTTTGCAAAAATAGTAAGATAAGGCCATGAGAATACTGGAGTGCTGGATCGAACATCCCGTTCGTTCCATCGATCGAACATTTACGTATTTATGCACAGAAGAAGTGCAGCCCCTGTGCCGGGTGATGGTTGATTTCAACCACCGCCGTACCATTGGCTTCGTGGAAAGCGTTCAGGAAACAGATGAGACACCGGATGAGATCGCAAGACGGCTGGGCTATCAGGTCAAGATGGTTTCTTCGGTACTGGACCATGAACCGCTGCTGTCAGAAGAACTGCATGATCTGGCATTTGCCATGAAGGAAATGACGCTGTCTCCTACCATATCCTGCTTCGCATGCATGCTGCCGGGGATCATCAAGCCGTCTCTGTCTTCCAGTGAGAAAAGGGCGGTCACAGAGCGCTGGGTCAGCGTTTCAGATCAGGAGACATCTTTGACGCCAAAGCAGCTGGAAGCATGGCAGTATGTGCAGGCTGCCGGCCGGATGCCATACCATCAGCTGCGCAGGAAATATCCCAATCAGGCCAGGAAACTGATTGAACTGGGCGCTCTGCGGATCGAAGAACGGCAGCGTCAGAGCGAAGAAATCGATGTGCAGTGCAAGCCTGGTCTGCAGCTGACACCTGCCCAGCAGAACGCAATGGATCAAATTCTCTCTCATCCGGAGGGCGTAACTCTGCTGCGGGGGACTACCGGCTCAGGCAAAACCGAAATCTATCTGCATCTTGCCGCAAAACAGTTATCCTGCGGCAGACAGGTATTGATCCTTGTGCCGGAAATCTCTTTGACACCGCAGATGGTACAGCGGGTAACATCACGCTTTGGCAATGCCGCAGCCATCTATCACAGCGGTCTCAATGCCCAGCAGAAATACGAGCAGTATCTGAAAGTCAGATCCGGAAGGGCAGGAATTGTTGTCGGTACGCGCAGTGCCGTCTTTCTGCCGTTTGCCAATCTTGGCCTCATCGTGATGGATGAAGAACATGACGGTTCCTATAAACAGGACAGCATGCCTGCCTATCACTGCCGCGATATTGCCATATGGCGTGGAAAGTATCATCACTGCATGGTTCTGCTTGGCTCAGCGACACCATCTCTGGATTCCTATGCCAGAGCACTGCGCGGGGTATATCATCTTGTTGAGCTGGATGAGCGGATTAACCAGACACCTGCCCGTGTATCCATCATTGACATGAAACAGGAAATCAGAAAGGGCGGCGATGGCATCATCTCCCGTCCTCTGCAGGAAAAGATGGCAGCCGTGCTTGCTGCAAAAAAACGGGTGATTCTGATGCTGAACAGAAGAGGCTACAGCCCGCAGCTGCGCTGCCGTTCCTGCGGGGAAGTCATCCTTTGCCCGCATTGTGAGCTGGCCATGGCATATCACCGTGATGAACGTCTTTTGAAATGCCATGCCTGCGGCACCGTGATGAAAGTGCCGCCGCGCTGTCCATCATGCAAATCACAGGACGGTTTCATGACCTACGGCTTTGGCACAGAAAAACTGGAAGAAGAAGTGCACCGGCTGTTTCCGGATGCCCGCACCATCCGCATGGATGCAGATACAACTTCACACAAGGATGCCCATCAAAAACTGCTGGCTGCCTTTGGCAGGGGTGAGGCAGACATTCTGCTTGGCACCCAGATGATTGCCAAAGGACTGGATTATCCGGATGTGACGCTTGTTGGTGTCATTAACGGCGATGCCGGCATGGCCCGCAATGATTTCCGCAGCTGTGAGAGTGCATTTGATCTTCTGATGCAGGCTGCCGGCCGCAGCGGGAGAGGTGAAGATGCCGGCGAAGCCGTGTATCAGGTCTTTGATCCGGACCATTATGCTGTGCAGTGTGCTGCCAGGCAGGATTACCGTTCCTTCTTTCAGCATGAGATGCAGTTCCGCCATGCCGGCCAGTATCCTCCCTACACCTATCTGATTTCACTGACAGTGGCCAGTGCCAATGAACGCCAGGCAATGCAGGATGCTGTATGGCTGCGCGATCATCTGCATGGAAACTATAAAACGATCGGGGTGATATCACTCTTGAAGCTGCGGGATCTGTTCCGCTGCCGGGTGATTCTCAAGGGAAAGAATCTGGATGAAATGCGGCATGATACAGCGGCTTTGCTGCAAAGTGACGGCACGGGCCGCATCAACCGCATTAAAGTGGATGTCAATCCGCTTGTACTGGAGTAGATATGGACACAAGAAAACAAGCATATGAAATACTCTGCCGGGTAGAAAAAGACAATGCCTATGCCGGCCTGCTGTTGCGGCATGTACAGGCCGATGGCAGGGAAACAGCCCAGATCACAAACCTGGTATATGAAACACTGCGCAATCAGATTCTGCTGGAGGCACAATGGCAGCCTTATGTACAGCATAAAGTGCGCAAAGAAACAGCAGTTCTGCTGAATCTTGGTGCCTGCCAGCTGTTTTTCATGGACAGCGTACCTGCCTATGCTGCGATTAACAGCACGGTATCTCTGGCAGCCAGAAAAGAGCGCGGCTTTGTCAATGCTGTTCTGCACAAAGTGCAGCAGGCAGGCCTTGTTCTGCCTGTGGATGACTTTGATCATGCCGGCATCCGCTACAGCCATCCTCAGTGGCTGCTGGCGATGTGGAAGGCACATTATGGCAAAGAGAAGGCACTGGAAATTGCAAAGGCAGACCAGCAGGCATCCCGCGTATATGGACGGATCAATACCCTCAGGCATGGAGAAAAGCTGCGCAGTGATTCCCGCTGCCACTTTGTCAATGAGCTTTCCTTCACAGCTGATTTCCCGCCCGCGGCTGATCAGATGCTGAAAGAGGGAACGTATGTGATCCAGGATGTGCACTCAGCAATGGTACCGCTGTTATTGGATGTACATCCGGGCATGAAGGTGCTGGATGTATGTGCTGCCCCTGGCACCAAGACACAGGAAATTGCGATGCTGATGGAAAACAGGGGAGAGATCACGGCCTGTGATCTGTATCCTGCCCGCTGTGAACTGATTGATGAACTGATGAAACGCACCGGTGTCAGTATTGTAAAGACAGTTGTGCATGATGGCAGGACGGCATGGGATGAAAAGCAGAAATTTGACCGCATTCTGCTGGATGCACCGTGCTCGGGCTTAGGCGACCTGTCCCATAAGCCGGAGATCCGCTATCGGGTGAGTCCGCAGAGCCTGGATGAGATTGTGCAGATCCAGCAGGAAATTCTTGATGCCATGGCACCATCCCTTGTGGATGGCGGCATTCTTGTCTATAGTACGTGTACATTGAACCGCAAGGAGAATGAAGGACAGATTCATGCTTTCCTGAAACGCCATCCGGAATATCATCTGTTACAGGAAAAGACCTGGTTTCCGGGTGAAGGGGATGGCTTTTATGGCGCAAAGTTAATCAAAGCAGAGAAACCGAAAAGATCATAAAAAAGATGGTAAAATAACGGTGTATGCAGACAATATATGATTTTGATTTAAAAGGACTGGAAGAGATGCTTGGCACACTTGGCCAGAAGCCATATCGTGCAAAGCAGCTTTTTATGTGGCTCTATCGTAAAAGAGCAAAGACATTTGATGAAATGACGGACCTGCCGGCAGCGTTGATTGAGGAGCTGAAGAAGCGCTTTGTCATCATGCCATTGAAGGAGATTGACCGGCAGGTAGCCCATGACGGCACGATGAAGTTCCTGTTTGAAATGCAGGATGGCTCCAGTGTGGAGAGTGTCCTGATGCACTTTGCCTATGGAGAGAGTCTGTGTGTTTCTTCACAGGTTGGCTGCAATATGGCCTGCACATTCTGTGCATCAGGCCTTTTGAAAAAGCAGCGCAGCCTGACAGCAGGAGAGATGGTTGGTGAGGCGATGTTTGTACAGGAACTGCTGGATGAGGATCAGCGCAGACTGGACAACATTGTCATTATGGGGACGGGTGAGCCTTTTGATAACTATGACAATGTGATGCGCTTTTGTGCCATCATTAACAGTGATCATGGCCTGGCTATTGGTGCCCGCCATATTACAATCAGCACCTGCGGCATTGTGCCCCGCATCAATGATTTTGCGGATGCACACCTGCAGTACAACCTGGCAGTTTCCCTGCATGCAAGCAATGATGCCCTGCGAAGGAAACTGATGCCGATTGACAAGGCATATCCGATGGATCAGCTGATGGCAGCTCTGAAGCGTTACAGTGAGAACAATCACCGCCGGCTGACCTTTGAGTACATTCTGCTGCGCAATGTCAATGATCAGGATGAAAATGCGATTGAACTGGCCAATCTGATCCGCGGCATGAATGCCTATGTCAATCTGATTCCCTATAATGAGGTTGACGAGAATGGCTATCGTACAACCGATGCCAGAACTGCCCTGCATTTCTATGATGTGCTGATGAAGCATGGCGTCAAAGCAACCCTGCGCACAAAGCATGGTGAAGATATTGATGCGGCATGCGGACAGCTGCGGGCAAAGCATGAAAGGGAAAAAGAAGCATAATGAAGTATTACGGCATGACCGACCGCGGCAAGATGCGGAAAACCAATCAGGACAGCTATGTCATCGCCTGCAATGAGGCAGGTGATGTTTTCGCGCTTGTGTGTGACGGCATCGGCGGCAATCTCGGAGGAGATGTTGCCAGCCGCATGGCGGTCAGCTGGTTTTCGGTTGCGTTCTCTGAGAATAAAGGCTTTGCCAGCGAGGAAGATGCCCGTGCATTCATTGCCAATGGCATCCGTATTGTGAACAAGCAGATCTATGATCTGGGCCAGGCCCGCCAGGACCTGCATGGCATGGGCACAACCCTGTGCGGCGCGATGCTGACAAGAGTGGGCAGGTTCATCGTCAATGTCGGTGATTCCCGTGCCTATGGGTTCAAGAATAATGGCGAATTCCGCCAGCTGACCATGGATCATACATTGGTCAATGACATGATCATGCATGGCGAACTGACGAAGGAACAGGCCAGGACCTTTCCCCGTAAGAATGTTCTGACCAATGCGGTTGGCGTATGGGAAAGTGTGCGTAGCGATATTGATGTACACCATGAGGAACTTAATGGGATTCTATTGTGTTCTGACGGCCTGCATTCGTATGTCGATGAAAAAAAGATCCGCTCGATCGTTCTGGACAAGGAATTTGATCCTGCCCTGCGGTCACGCAAGCTTGTAAAAGCAAGCCTGGATGCGGGTGGATTTGATAATGTGACAGTGATTCTGATTGATCTGGAGGAGGGTGACATGATATGAGCGGCAAGAATATGATTGCCAACCGGTATGAAGTGATTCAGCATATTGGCCAGGGCGGCATGGCAGATGTCTTCCTTGCTATTGATACCATTCTCAACCGGCAGGTTGCCATCAAGATTCTGCGTGCCGACCTCTCCACAGATGCGGTCAGTATCCTGCGCTTTGAGCGGGAAGCACAGGCAGCAACTGCCCTTGCCCATCCCAATATTGTGGAAATCTATGATGTTGGTGATTACAAGGGACATCATTATATCGTCATGGAATATGTTCCCGGCAAGACACTGAAGCAGATTATCCGGGAAAGAGGACCGCTGCTCAATGAAGAAACAGTGGACATCATGAAGCAGCTTGTCAGCGCTATTTCAGAAGCACACAGCCGCGGCATTATCCACCGTGATATCAAACCGCAGAATGTGATCATCAAATCTGACGGAACCCTGAAGATCCTGGATTTTGGCATCGCTACTGCCAAAGGATCCATGCAGCTGACCCAGGCCAACAATGTGATGGGATCCGTGCATTATCTGGCTCCGGAGCTTGCCAAAGGCGAACCGGCAACGGTGCAGTCAGACATCTATGCCCTTGGCATCGTCATGTTTGAAATGCTCACCGGAGATGTGCCGTTCAAAGCAGACCAGGCAGTACAGATTGCATTGATGCATATGCGTGATCCGCTGCCCAATGTCCGCCAGATCAATCCGAATGTGCCGCAGCCGATGGAAAACATCATCCTTCGGGCAGCTGCCAAGAATCCGGCTGACCGCTACCAGAGTGCGGCTGATATGCTGGCAGATCTTTCGACATGCCTTGATCCGGCAAGGGCCAATGAATCAAGAATTGAAACAAGGCCTTTTGCGGATATCAAGATGGCACAGGGTAAGAGTTTTGATGAAGGCAGACCGACAGATGAAGACGATGACGATGAGGAGGAAGAGGATGATGATGCACTGTTTCCTCATTTCCATCACAAGGAGAAACAGAAAGAAGAAAAGAAGAACAAGCCTGAAAAGAAACATCGTTTTCTGCCGAAATTCCTGATTATTCTGGTGATATGTGCTATTGCGGCAGCCGGTGTATATGCGGCTGGACGCAAAGGGTATATCTCACTTGGGTCCACGATTGTTCCGGATCTTACCGGCATGAGCCTGGAAGATGCTGCCGCGGCCTGTGAAAAGAGCGGCCTTGTTCTGGACCAGGACAATGTGACCTATCAGCTGACCGAAGATACGGAAAAGGGTATCATCCTTTCCAGTGATCCTTCTTCTGGAACAAAGGTAGACCGCAAGAGCACAGTTACCGTAACCGCATCCAGCGGCATTGGTGAAAAGATGGGGGACTACACTGGACAGGATGTTGATCAGGCAGCCGAAGAATTACAGAAATACTCCCATCTGACTGTGAAAACAGAAGCCAAAGACAGTGATGAAACACCAGGCACTGTTATTTCACAGGAAGGCATTGCGGCAGGTGACCTGTTTGATCCGGATCAGGACAATACAATCACGCTTGTCTATTCCGCTTATGACAGCTTTGTCATTCCAACTTCCATCATTGGCATGGATGTCAATTCTGCGGCTTCTCTGCTGGAAAGCATGGGTGCCCAGGCATATGCCTCCGAAATTGATCCCTCTACGCTGTCTGATGATGAACTGAACGATATTTCCAAAAACAATCTGGTTGGCACAGTCAAGTATTCCAGTCCCTCTGCGGGCAGCACCTATACGCAGAAGGGAAACAATGCCATCACGCTGTATTACTATTCTTATCAGGATGTAACAACCTCTGATCAAAACCAGACAGGCAGCAGTGATGCCTCCGCTTCGCAGACAGATGGGAACTAGCATGCAGGCAAGAATCATCAAAATCGTATCCCGTGAGTATACCCTGTATACAGAAGAAGGCATGCGGGTAAAAGCAGTTCTGGCTGGCAAGATCCGCCTGCAGACGAAACCGGTTGCCGGCGATCTGGTCGAATGTGAAGAAATTTCAGGCCAGTGGACCGTGCAGAAAATTCTGTCCAGAAAAAGCTATCTGATCCGGCCGGCATGTGCCAATGTCGACCAGGCACTGATTGTCATGAGCACGCATGATCCGGAGTTCTCTTCTGCTCTTGTGGACAGGCTGTCCTTTCTGATTGTACAGGCTGGCATTACGCCGGTGCTGATTGTCACCAAGTGTGATCTTGGCATGTCGGATGAAACAAAACGGGCCATTGAAGAATATGAGCAGGGCCCGATCCAGGTGATCCGCTCCCAGAAGAATTATCTGGAACCGGCACTGGCTGATGTGCTTAAAGGAAAAATCTCCGTGCTGACCGGACAGAGCGGTGCCGGCAAGAGCAGTCTTCTCAACCATCTGGATCCTTCTTTCCATCTGGCAACACAGGAAATTTCCAAGGCACTGGGAAGAGGAAAACATACAACCCGTCACAACGAACTGCATGCCGTTGCCGGCGGTCTGGTCGCGGATACGCCTGGCTTTTCATCGCTGGATTTCAGCCGCATGGACAAACATGAACTTGCCCAGTGCGTCCTGGATTTCCGTCCCTATCCCGGCCAGTGCCGCTTCAATGACTGCATTCATGAAAACGAGCCCGGCTGTGCGGTGAAAGAGGCTGTGCAGGCAGGAAAAATCCCGGCCCGGCGCTATCAGAATTATCTGGATGTTCTGAAACTGATTCAGACAAGAAGGGAGTATTAATATGATTGTATCACCGTCTGTTTTATCACTTGATTACAGCCGTTTTCCCCAGCAGATTGATGAACTGAACAAATCCGGTGCACAGTGGCTTCACTTTGATGTCATGGACGGCCACTTTGTGCCGAACCTGACTTTTGGACCGGATATCCTCAAAGCTTTTGTGCGCACCTCGCCGCTGTACAAGGACGTGCATCTGATGGTCACAGATCCTGCCTTTTTTGCGGATGTCTTTCTGAAAGCCGGTGCTGATCTTGTGACGTTTCATTATGAGGCAATGGACGATAAAGCAAAGATGAAGGAACTGGCAGCACATATCCACGAAGCCGGGGGAAAAGCAGGCATTGCCATCAAGCCGGCAACCGATGCGGCTGTATTGAAGGATCTGCTGAAGGATTTTGATCTGTTCCTTGTCATGTCTGTCAATCCAGGATTTGGCGGTCAGAAGTTCATGCCCCTGGCCCTGGATAAGATCCACACCCTGCGCACATGGCTCAATGATGTTAACCCGGATGCCCTGGTGGAAGTGGATGGCGGCATCAACGCACAGACCGGTGCCCAGTGTGCCCAGGCCGGTGTGGATGTGCTGGTGGCAGGTTCCTATGTGTTCAAGAATGATATTACGACGGCTGTCAGGAGCCTTCAGAAATGAGAAAGGTACTGATTGCTTTGAAGCTGGCAGATCAGCTGCCAGCAGAAAAAGCAGATCTGATCGGATGTGACAAAGGAGCACTGACGCTGGCACAGCAGCATCGTCATATGGTGTGTGCCGTTGGTGATTTTGATTCGGTCAGGGAAGAAGACATTAGTCTGATTGCACAGTGGTGCGATCAGATCATCCGCCTGAACCCGATCAAGGATGATTCGGATTCCGAGCATGCCGTCAAAACAGCCATTGACCTTGGATACGACCACATTGTGATGTGCGGTGCCTTTGGCGGCAGGGCAGACCATGCCCTGGTGAATCTGCGCCTGCTCTGGAAGTATAAAGACTGTCTGGAATTATGGGATGCAGAAAATGATGCCTATGTAATCGGACCGGGCAGATATGAAATCAGGAAAAACGGGTATGACTACATCTCCTTTTTCACATGGGAAGATGCCGCTGTCACACTGTCAGGCTTCAAATATCCTCTGACAGACCGCACCCTGACACCATCCGATCTGTATACGGTATCCAATGAAATTCTCAAAGATGAGGGAATTGTGGAAGTGAAGAGGGGCCATGTCATGGTTCTGCAGTGCAAAGACTGACAAAGGCAAAAAAAAGAGAATCCGTCGGGATTCTTTTTCTTCTTGCTTATTCAGCAGCAGCTTCAGCTGTCTTTGCCTTCCTGCCTGTTCCCTTCAGTGTCTTGAGAGCACGGGCAGAGATCTTAACGGTCACAGGCTTTCCATCTACGACCATATGAACCTTCTGAAGGTTAACGTTCCACTTGCGGCGAGTTGCGCGCAGGGAGTGTGAACGTCTGTTTCCTGACATAGCTTTCTTACCGGATACGGCACAAACTCTGGACATACCATAACCTCCTTCACATAATGCTAAAATACTTTATCATGCTTCAATTTCATTTGCAACAAAAAACAAAGTGTACGACTGGTTGACAGGGAAAAATCCTAGGACCTGTGAAGGAAGTGTGATAATATAACTTTTGTTAAGGAAGGGAGCGGCTGGCAAGTGAACGATAAACAGATTTTTGCGGCAGTTGAAGTCAGCGACCATGAGGTGCGCCTGATTGTCGGTGAATTCTTCAATACCCGTTTTAATATTATTAAAGTAGAACGCGTCGCCTGCAGCGGCTTTGATGGGGTAAAGATTACGGATCCCGCTGCCGTGACCAGTGCCGTGAAGCAGGCAGTGGATAATGCACATAAAATGATTGGCGCGTCAATCAAGAGTGCCATCCTGGCAATGCCGTCGTATGGCATGAAGCGTTACAGCTTCAAATCAACGGTTGATATTACCGGTATTGACCAGACAGTGACAGTACAGGATGTGCGCAATGCAATGGCAAAAGCGCAGAACATGGATATTGGCAAAGACTATGCGTTGATCCAGACTGTCAATGTGCGCTACACCGTCAATGGTATTTCTACCCGCCGGATTCCGATTGGTGAAAAGTGCTCATCGCTGTCCGTCGATATTGATCTGCTGTGTGCAAACCGTACGCTGTCCTATGAAATGTGCAGCTGCGTAGAAAAGGCTGGCATCAAGATCATGGATATCTTCCTGGATGTCTATGCAGCCGGCAAGGAGGCAGCGCTGTTTGAACAGTCAGTCAATCAGCAGATGATTGTGCTGAAGGTAGAGCGCCAGTCCACATCACTTGGCTTGCTGCGCAAGGGCAGGCTGACAACTGCAATGGTGATGCCGATTGGTATTGGAACCATTGCCGGATCTTTGACAGATCAGTATGGGATCTCGCCGGAAAATGCCGTTGAACTGTTTAAATACAGTGCTGTTCTCAACAATCCGAACCCATCTGACAATCCGGTACATATCTGGTCAGCAGGCGGAAAAACACATACAATTACGGAAAAAGAACTGATTGACTGTGTGATGCCTGGCGTAAATGCATGGGCCTCCTATATCCAAAAAACGTGCGCCCCGATATTGCAAGCAGGCCAGACTGCTGTTATTATTACAGGCGAAGGCGGCGAGACACAGGGGCTTGCAGAAGTGCTTGGTACTAAGCTGCAGGTCAATGTCCGCAGCTATGTGCCTGATACTCTGGGGGGCAGAAACGCCGGGCTGACGACAAGCCTTGGATTGTTCTATGCATATCAGGATCGTCTGCCGATCACCGGCTATACCGATGACAGCATTGATATGGATGCATTTATCAAGGCTGTATCCTACAGAGATAAGAAGAATGAAGGGAACGTTAAAGAGGACACTTTGACAAGTAAGCTCAAGGGCCTGTTCCTGGATAATAAAAGGTAATGTGAGGTAGAATTTATGGCAGACTTAACGTATAACCAGGTAGCAAAGATCAAGGTTTTCGGCATTGGCGGTGCCGGCGGAAATGCAGTGAACCGGATGGTGCAGGAAGGTGTTCAGGGCGTTGAATTTTATGTAGCCAACACTGATGTACAGGCTCTGGATGTTTCGCCTGTCGCCAATAAGATTCAGCTTGGCAAGGAAGGCCTGGGCGCTGGCGGCAATCCGGATAATGGACGCAAGGCAGCTGTGGAGAGTGAAGATGCAATCCGCAAGGCACTGGAAGGTGCTGATATGGTATTCCTGACAGCAGGTCTTGGCGGCGGCACTGGTACAGGTGCTTCTCCTCTGTTTGCCAAGATTGCGAAGGAACTTGGATGCCTGACAGTTGGTATTGTTACCAAGCCGTTCTCCTTTGAAGGCAAGCGCAGAATGGTACAGGCTGAGCAGGGTCTGGAACAGCTGAAAGAGTATGTGGATTCCCTGATCATCATTTCCAATAACAAGGTACTGGATGTGATCGGACACATTCCGTTCGAAGATGCATTCAAGGAAGCAGACAATATTCTGCGTCAGGGTGTGCAGACCATTACAGATCTGATTGCAGTTCCGGCAATGATCAACCTCGACTTTGCGGATATCAAGAGTGTCATGCAGGGACAGGGCTCTGCACTGTTCGGCATTGGCATGGCAGATGGTGAGAACAAGGCTAAGGAAGCTGCTGAGCGTGCCATTCAGTCACCGCTGTTGGAAGCACAGATCAAGGGTGCCAAGAATGCCATCATCAACGTAACTGGCGGTGCCAGCATGTCTGCATATGATGCCAGTGAGGCAGTTGACTATATCCGTGAGGCAGCCGGCAATGATATCGATATCATCTTCGGTGTTGCCATCAACGACAAGATTGGTGATTCCATCATCGTTTCCATCATTGCGACCGGCTTCGATCTGCCGCGTCCGGAAATGATTGAGAGTGACAAACCGGCCAAGGATACGCAGCCGATTATCGGTGCCAAGCCTGCTGATCCGGGTGTTGTTCCGGAATCCAATGATGATGATAACCTGGGCTTCAATTCCTCTTTTGACAGCAATGCCAAAGAAGAGGATGACGATGACGGTATCCCGGGTTTCTTCAAGAGAAACTGACTTGAACCGGCTGCGGCCGGTTTTCTTTTCCTCTGCGCTATAGGCAGGAAGGAGCCAATGTCATTGCCGGAGCAGGAAGACTGAACAAGCTGGAAAAGCTTGCCCAGGATGCTGGAAAGCGCGGCTTTGCCGGAAAGATGACACCGGTGAAGTGAGACGTGGATACAGGTGCGATCTGGACCGTATTCTGGATGCGGCTGTATCCGCTTATGGAACGGTTGACATTCTTTAGTGAACAGGGATCCTGCATCAATGGTCAGATCATTGAGATCTGCGGCGTCATGGGCAAGGTCAGCCCAGCCACAATCATCGCTGCCTTTGGTGCCATCAAGAAGGATTGAATGAGATCAAAAGGATCTTCCGCAATGCAGGCAGATCCTTTTCTTATGCTTCTGTATCAGCACTGGCTGGTTTGCCTGTCAACAGCCATAATGCTATAATTGCACCACTGAAAGGTGATGCAGAAAATATGGATGATTCTTCCTGTTGTCCGCTTTGTTGGAAGCTGAAAATGAAAGGGTGGCAGAAATGAGCAAAACAAGTGAGTATCTACTGGCACTGATTGTACTGATTGCCTTGTCAGGTTTGTTTTCTGCCATTGAGACTGCTTATTCCAGCGTGAACCGGATCCGTCTGAAAAATATGGAAAATGACGGCAATGCCGAGGCTGGTGTTGTTCTGGAAATTCTGGATCATTTTGACCGTTTTCTGACAACGATTCTGATTGGCAACAATATTGTCAATATCGCCTCTGCAACCATCGGTACACTTCTGTTTACCAGCTGGCTGGGATCTGGAAACGGACCGACGGTCTCAACGATTGTGATCACAATTGTGGTGCTGGTATTTGGCGAGATCATGCCAAAGACACTGGCAAGCCGCATTCCTGAGCGGATTGCCGTACATACGGTAGGATTCGTTCATTTCTGCGAATTTATCTTCACACCGCTGTCGTTTCTCTTCAACCTGCTGCAGAAACTGATGTCGCACTTTATCAAAGTCAAAGATGATGATTCTGACTTCCAGGATGAACTGATCACGATGGTGGATGAAGCTGAAAAAGACGGCGATCTGGAAGAGCATGAGAGTGATCTGATCTCAGCGGCTATTGAATTCAATGATCTGGATGTCAAAGATGTTCTCACCCCGCGGGTAGATGTGCTAGCCATTGACATCACCACACCGCCCAATGAGATTGAAAAGACATTCCGCTACAGCTCCTTTTCACGCCTGCCGGTCTATGAGAATTCCATTGACAACATTGTCGGCGTGATCCATGAAAAGGACTTCTATGCCCAGATGAAGTATGAGCACTGCCCGATCCGCAAGATCATCAAACCGGTGATTTATACAAGTACCAATGTCAAGATTTCCACTCTGCTGAAACAATTGCAGGGTGCCAAGCTGCATCTTGCCGTCGTGCTGGATGAATACGGCGGCACCCAGGGCATCATCACACTGGAAGATATCATTGAGGAGCTTGTTGGTGAGATCTGGGATGAGCATGATACCGTCAAGGAGTATTACCAGAAGATCGATGAGACAACATATCTGGTCAAGGCAGATGCAGATGCGGATGATATGTTTGAGCGCTTTGGCGTCGATGTGGATGACGATGAAGACGATGATGACTACATCACGGTATCTGGGTGGGCCATTCACGAACTGGAACATATTCCCCGGGTTGGCGAGCAGTTTGACTTCAAGAATCTGCATGTCACCATCACCAAAGCTGATCAGCGCAAAGTCATTGAGCTGAAGGTTGAAATCAAAAATTCACAGAAGAAACAGGAGGAACAGGAAAAGGAATAATCCTTTTCTTTTCAGTCAGTATGCAGCAGTATTTTGCCAATGTGCCGCTTGCCGCAGGAAAGCCGTATTTCTTTACAAAAGAACAGGCGCATCATGCCAGTGATGTTGTCCGCCTGCATGAAGAGACAGTGCGTCTTGTCTATGAAGGAAAGGCCTGGTTTGCCCGCACTGCCAGGGTGGATGGAAAGTTTGCGGCCATCGTGGAAAAGGAAGATCCGCAGATACATGAATGTGCCTGTGAAATGACTTTATGCATGGCTTTGATACGCCGGGAGAAATTTGAACTTGTTCTGCAGAAAGCAAGTGAAATCGGCTTTTCCAGAGTGGTGCCGTTTGTATCAAGCCGCTGTGTTGTCAGGGAAAAACAGGATAAAAAGGAGCGCGTCGCTGCCCGCTGGCAGACGATTCTGCTGGAAGGGGCACAGCAGTGCAAACGCAACATCGTTCCTGAACTTGCAGAGACGATTCCCTTTGATCATCTGGATCAGGTGCAGGCAGAATTAAAAGCAGCTGCCTATGAAAATGCCTATGGCACATCGGCACGGCTTTCCCATCTGTACCATGGCCAGAAAAGCGCTGCAGTTGTCATCGGCCCGGAGGGCGGTTTCAGCCCTGATGAGGTACAATGGCTCGTGGACCATGGCTATCAGGCCGTGACACTTGGATCCAGAATACTGCGGGCAGAGACGGCTGCGATCTATGCCGGCAGTGTGCTGAGTGAGGCAGCAGGAGATCAGAATGAAGTTTTCAGTATGTAATTTAGGCTGCAAAGTGAATGCATTTGAAGCAGAAAGCATTGCCCACACGCTGGAAGAAGAAGGCTGGCAGAGAGTACCTTTTGAACAGAGTGCCGATGCTGTGCTGATCTTCACCTGTGCAGTGACCAACATGGCTGCACAGAAAAGCAGAAAGATGATGCACCGGGCAAGGCGGATCAGCCCCAATGGTGCCATTGCCATGATCGGCTGTTATGCCGAAGTGGCAGATGAAGCCCTCCAGGATGCGGATCTTGTCATTGGCACCCGTGAAAAGAAGAATGTGCCGCAGCATTTGAAGGAATACATGGAAACACACCGGCGCATTTCCCTGCGCGGCGGTCTGGATCATCTGACGTTTGACAACCTGCAGACAACCCAGTTTGAAAACCACACCCGGGCCTATCTGAAAGTGCAGGATGGCTGCTGTCAGTTCTGCTCCTACTGCATTATTCCCTATGCCCGCGGCAAAGAAAGATCCATGGCACCAGATGCGGTGACCGCCGAGGCAAAGCGTCTCAGTATCCATTATCCTGAGATTGTGCTGGCTGGCATTCATACCGGCCGCTATGGCAGAGAATATGGCGTAACGCTTGCCCAGTTGATGAAGCGTATTCTGCAGGAAGCACCGGATCTGAAACGGCTGCGGATATCTTCCATTGAACAAAATGAAGTCACAGATGAACTGATTGAACTGATCAGGGAAGAACCGCGCATTGCGCGCCATCTGCATATTCCTCTGCAGAGCGGCAGTGATTCTGTTTTGAAACGGATGAGAAGACCCTATGACACAGCTGCCTATCTTGCCAAACTGGAAAAGATCCGCAGCGAGATCCCGGACATTGCCATCTCCTGTGATTTGATTGCCGGCTTCCCGGGAGAAACAGAACAGGAGTTTGACGAAACACTGGCCTTCCTGCAGAAGTGCCGGTTCTCATTCATCCATGCCTTTCCGTACTCCATGCGCCAGGGCACGGTGGCAGCCGGGATGAGGGATCAGATCGATCCGCGCATTAAAAAAGAGCGTACCCGCAGAGTCCTGGAACTTTCCCAGAAACTCAGTGACGCGTATCAGCAGCAGTGGATTGACAAAGATGTACAGGTGATTGTGGAAACGCATAAAGACGGATATTCTGTTGGACATGCGTCTCAGTATTTTCCTGTCAGTATCAGAGGGAGCCTGCCAAGAGGCATGTATGATGTACATGTGCAGGCATATGAATCGCATGCCTTGTATGGCTGCGCGAAGGAGACCATATGAAACTTTCAGCATTATTTGAGAATGTACCGGATATTGAGATCAAGAGCCTGATGGCAGATTCCCGTACCAAACGGCCGGATTCCATTTTTTTCTGTGTCAAAGGCATTATGAGCGACGGTCATAACTTTGTAGACCAGGCCATTGCCAATGGCGCAAAAGCAATTGTCTACAGTGAACCGCTGGACCACATGCGTGATGACATTGTCTATATCAAAGTCAAGGATGTCACTGCTGCTTTCAATGCCGTGGCAGATGCCTTCTATGGCTACCCGAGTCATGATCTGCTGATGTTTGGCGTGACCGGCACCAATGGCAAGTCATCCATTTCCTGCATCATCCGCGATATCATGAATGAGATTGAGCCAACCGGCTATATCGGCACCATCTCGATTGAATACGGCAATGTCAAACTGCCGCCGCTGCTGACAACACCGAACATCGATGATCTGCATGGCATTCTGCGCGACATGGTAGATGCCGGCATGAAGTCATGTGCTCTTGAAGCAAGCTCCATCGGCATTGAACAGGGCAGGGTAGATGCCATTGACTTCGATGTCGCGGTTTTTACCAACCTGACTCATGATCATCTTGATTATCATGGCACCATGGAAAAATATTTCCTGGCCAAGAAGAAACTGTTTGACCATCTCAAACCAGATGCCATTGCCATCACCAACGTGGATGATCCCTATGGCATGCGTATTGTCAAAGACTGCCCGGCCAGAGTGATTACCTATGGCGTCAACCATAAGGCAGACTACCAGGTAACCAAGTACCAGCTGCTTGCGGACAAGACAAGAATCACACTGAAAATCGGCGACATGGAATATGAAATTGAGACAAATCTTGTCGCAAAGTTCAATGTCTACAACCTGGTTGCGGCTATTGCAGCATGCCACAGCAAAGGCATTTCAATCGAAATGATGCTGCCGCAGATCCGCCATCTCAAGCAGATTGAAGGCAGAATGGAACGCATCGACGAAGGACAGCCCTTCAACATCATCGTTGACTTTGCCCATACACCGGACGGCATTGAGCAGGTATGCCAGTTTGCCAGTGCCATCACGCCAAAAGGAAAGCGTATCATTGCCATTACCGGCAGTGCCGGCAAGCGTGATACGGAGAAGCGCCCTCAGTTTGGCGAGATTCTGGACCGCTATACGGACATGATTATTCTGACGGAAGATGATCCCCGTGATGAAGATCCGATCGAAATTGCGCATGAAATTGCGGCTGGTATCAAGAAAACGAATTATGTTATCATTGAAGACAGATATGATGCGATCCGTCAGGCAGTTGAACTTGCGGATCCCAACGATACGATCATCATCTTAGGCAAGGGAGATGAAAAGTTCATCTACCGTGAATTCGGCCGTGAACCTTATGAGGGAGATGATGCCATCGCCCGGGAGGTTCTCCATAAATACTATTTCACTCAGGAGGGAGAAGAAAATGAAGAGAAGTAAGTATATCGATCACACTCTGCTCAAGCCGGACACAACCAAAGAACAGATCATTCAGTTGTGCAAAGAGGCAAAAGAATACGATTTTGCGTCTGTATGCGTCAATCCATGCTGGATTGAAACAGCCAGAAAAGAACTTGCAGGCAGTGATGTCAACGTCTGTGTGGTGATTGGATTCCCGCTTGGTGCCATGACCAGTGCTTCCAAGGTATTCGAAGCAAAGGATGCCATTGAAAGAGGCGCAGATGAAGTTGATATGGTACTCAATGTCGGCTGGCTGAAAGACGGGGATGATGCAGCTGTCACCAACGAGATCAAAGCTGTCAAGGAAGCAGTTGACAGCCATGTTCTCAAGGTAATCATCGAAGCATGCCTGCTTACCAATGATGAGAAGGTCAGAGCATGTCAGGATGCTGAAAAGGCTGGTGCAGACTTTGTCAAGACAAGCACAGGCTTCTCAACAGGCGGTGCTACAGTGGAAGATGTTGCACTGATGAAGAAAACGGTTGGCGACCGTCTGAAGGTAAAGGCAGCAGGTGGTATCCGTACAAAAGAAGCCATGGATGCCATGATTGCGGCTGGTGCAGAGCGCATCGGCACAAGCAACGGCACGAAACTGATGTAAAAATCATTTGCTTTCAAAATGAAGCTTTGCTATAATCGGAACGTTGAAACAGAGAGGGGGTTTGGAAGATGGCTAGAGTTGTCGTAAAAGAAAACGAGAACCTTGATGATGCGCTGCGCCGTTTCAAGCGTCAGGTATCCCGCAATGGAACCCTCGCTGAAGCTCGCAAGAGAGAGTATTATGTCAAGCCGGGCGTCAAGAGGAAGCTGAAGTCTGAAGCTGCACGCAAGGCACGCAGAAGAGGCAAGTAAAAGATGAAGCGAAAGCTTCTCTTTTTTTATACAATTGAAGCAGGTGAATTGACAGGAGGCATACAGCTTTGAAAGAAAAGAGAACACTGGCAGTTGAGGATCTGGGCGCGGATGAAGCAGCAGCTCTGCTTGGGGCAAATGACCGCAATCTGCAGATCATCAGTGATGCATTTGATACAAGAGTGAGTTTCCGGGATCATACCTTCATGCTTGATGCATGTGAACAGGATACCCTTTCGCAGATTGAAAAGGTGCTGCAGGCTCTGCGGCAGATCAGCAGCTCCGGCAGGGAAGTCAGTGAGCAGAATGTGCGCTATGCCATCCGCCGCATCCAGTCACACCAGGATGTCCAGTTTTCCAACTTTGAAACCGTGACCGTATGCCGTACATTTTCCGGCCGTCCCATCTATCCCAAGACCCAGGGACAGTATGACTTTATCAAAGCTATGGCAGAAAAGCCGGTTGTTTTTGCCATCGGGCCCGCCGGCACCGGCAAAACGTTTCTGGCCGTCAGTGCTGCCGTTGCAGCTTTGAAGAAAGAAGAAGTACGCCGGATCGTTCTGACCCGTCCGGCTGTGGAAGCAGGAGAAAGCCTTGGCTTTCTTCCTGGTGATCTGAAAGAAAAAGTCGATCCGTATCTGACTCCTTTATATGACGGTCTGCATGAAATGCTTGGCAATGAACAGACAGAACGACTGATGGAAAAAGGAACCATTGAAATTGCTCCGCTGGCCTATATGCGCGGCAGAACATTGAACGATGCCTTTGTCATCCTGGATGAGGCGCAGAATACAACAAGTTCTCAGATGAAGATGTTCCTGACAAGACTTGGTTTTCATTCTCATATGGTCATCACAGGCGATGTCACCCAGATTGACCTGAATGAAAGAGTGGAAAGCGGTCTTCTTTCAGCGCGGAGAATTCTTTCAGGCATGGATGATATTGCCATCCTTGAACTCAGTGCTGATGATGTTGTCCGGCATCCACTGGTTCAGAAAATCATTGAAAGATACAGCCGCTTTGAAAGGCATTAAGTCAAGCTGAAAAGAATTGATATCTCATCATTCATTTGTACCAGCAGGAAAACAAATGTATTCCCCCATGATTCCTATTCTTGCAGCATTGAAGATGCATATACTGAAATAATTTAATGGCGAACAAAAAAACGATCTTACGTTGTTGAATGTATCCGGTTACATTACTATACTAATTAGTAAATCAAGGATTTCTGTAAAAATGTAAAGGAGATTATTATATGATGGGGCGATACAAGAATGGAGACAGGGGCTATTGGCGCATATAACATTACAAGAACCAGGATGGCTTTTTCAATTTTTTATCTAACAGATAGTGCAGGTTTACCCACAATCATGCCAGAAGCCTCAAAAGAAAACGGTTATTCTACTGCTGGAGTTTATGGTTATAATCAATCTTCTGCAGGCACTGCATCTGGCTACTGGAGTCCTGACAGTGTGTATGAATCTGGCGTATTACCAGCATCTGACTATCTGAAGTAAGAATATAAGGGCGGTGTTTTCATTGCCCTTGTTTTTGCAAAGGAGGCTGTGATGAAAAAGAAAAACAATGTCATATTTATTATGGCTGGGATCTTTCTGCTTTGCGTCTTTGCCTATGTAAACCGCTCCTTTCTCAAAAACAGTCTTTTATCATTAATTCCATCGAAGACTGCCAAAGCCATAGAGCCTACTCCATATCCTGAAGATCACCTGTTAGAGTCGATACATAACGGTTATCTGGAAGTGATGAAGAATCCCAAAGCGGGAATCAATCAATATGAAAACAAAGCGATTCAACGGATCTATGAAAGAGACAAGAACCTTAACGAATATGAAGCCAAAGATTTTTCGGATGTGCAGACAGGCAATCTGCAATTGAAAATCATCGATTATTTTGTGAGCGACAATATGGAAGAAGCCAGTGATGGAAAAGTTACAGGTGAGGGGTTAAATAAACATTCCTTTGGTTATAACATGGCATTTGATGACGATGGCAGGCTGAAGCCGCAATATACATTACTGACGGTAGATATGGATATAACAAATACAGGCGAAATCGTTCATTATATGTCGACGTATTGGGATTTTCTGACGGTATATATTCTGGATGATCAGGGAGAATGGTATTATTGGAATAAAAAGAGTTCATACCTTAGAAAAGAAGAAGACAGCTTTGTGGAAATGGGACCAAATAATTATGTGATCTATGATTTGCAGAATGGCGAAACGAAAACGGTACGCTACATATTTGCTATTCCCAAAGAAGTGTTTGATACCGGTCTCCATATCGGCTTGTTGGCAACAACATCGGCTCCTTTAATGGAAACCCATGATGAGGATGCATATACGATGTGGATGCTTAGAGGAATTCAATGAGAGTTTTGATTCTTCAGCCAAGGAGTGTAATCATGGAAAAGCTATTGAAAATTGACTTGAAACGGATTCTTCACAGCAGGCGTTTCTGCATTTTGATATTGGTTGAGATTGCAGTTGTTGTGCTCTCATATGTTTGGAATACATATCCCTATGGACAAACGCTTTGGAATGTGGCGAAACAGCCTTTTGCACCGGCACCGGAATTTCATGTGAGCTGGCTTGAAGCTTATTATCCTTTTACCTGGTATGATAAATGGATTGGCGCTGGTATGGGGGATTCGATTTTGGACCATTTCTATTTCATTGCGATGCCGCTGTGCGCGGCTTTTGCCATGGGAGACTATGTCACAAAAGACCATACGACAGGATATGTGAAACAAGTGTTCCTGCACGTTGGCAGAAAACAATACTATGCGGAAAAGGGAGTATGCAGTTTCCTTGTTGGTGGAATTACCATTCTGATACCGCTGATTGTTAACATTTTCCTGAATGCTGCTCAGTTTTCTTCTCTTGTACCGATGGTGGAACAGGGATTTGGGGTAGTCGTCCATGGGCATGTATTCAGCAGGCTGTACTATTCCCATCCGTTCATTTATATTCTGATTTATCTTTTCAACAGTTTTATGTATGGCGGTGCATTCTCGGTGCTTGCCTGTGCGGTTGGAATATTTGTTTCCAATGCATTTATTCCTCTTCTGTTTCCGTTTCTGGTCTATTTATTTCAGAATTCTCTGATGACAGCCCTGCAGCATCCTGAATTTGCGTTTGATGCATTGATCACAATGAATCGCGCCTATATCAGTTCTTATCTGTTTTGTCTGCTGGGGGCATTGTGTATTCTGGTACCTGGAATTCTGGGACTTGTTTATGCAGGCAGAAATGATGAGACGATCGGATAGGAGGCAGAACAAATGCTGAAGAAAATCATTATTGGTGTTGTGACAGTATTTTTTGCCTTTTGTTCCATTCTGATTGTGAAGCAGCATATTCGTTATCCCAGGGGCACGCAGGTGGTGTATGCAATGCAGGAACCATTTACAATCGGACCCTTTCAATTGGAAGTGACTGATGTTGAGGGACTTTCATTGACGGAATTTTGCGATTTGTATGACCTGCATATGAAAGAAGAGGACTTTGAGGCTTCTTATAATATACAGGTGATCCTGGCGAGACTGCGGGTGACAAATCAATCCGAGAATGAACAGAATGTTCCTTTTTCAGGCGTGATGATCAGCTCGCCGGATTATGCCAACAGTATAGAATTATTCTCGTCTATGGATATTAACGATATTGGGGAGGAGGGGCTTGTTTTGCAGCCGCAGGAAACAAGGGAAATCCTGCTGCCCTATATTGAATATGGTGATAATTATGGCGTAGCTGAGGGGAGTCTTCTGGATCAGGTTCCTCTGCGTCTGAGTTTCAGGCTCTATCCTGAGAAAACGGTGGTAAAGCTGAATGACCTTTGGTGAAATTATGCATAAAGGAAAAAGTTTTGGGCAGGAAAGTTTGAAATTATCATCGCGTGACATCCGCACCGGCATCTATCAGAACAGATTGAAATATCTTTGGGCAATTCCCTTGATTCTTATTTTCTTCTTTAATTTCCGTGAGCATGTCAATGGTTTCTTTAGCGATGGTCCGCATCAGTTTGAACCCAGCTTTATGGATTTCTGCCTGTACCTGTTCAAAGGAAAAGTGTTTACACTGCCGGATCCACATGTAAAGTATGAAATACCAATCATGTGGCTGACGACACAGATGTATGCCCTGTATATCATTGGCAGCTATCCAAGCGATGACAGAACCAGGCTGGGACAGCAGTATCTGCTGCGGTGCACCCATTCGACAAGCTGGTATCTGGCGAAGATGATTTACGGCATTGTTTCGGTCGGTTTATTTTATCTGGAAATTCTTGTCATCGCGTTTTTAGTGACAGTTCCAATCTCAAAAGAAGTATTTACAGCACATCCTGATCTTGTGCGGATGTGCTCCAATATCCATCTGGAAAGACATACAGCTTTTGATCTGTACCGGAGCGTCTTTGTGATGCCGTGGCTGACGGCAGAAACGATGGGACAGGCATATATCTTCCTGCAGCTGTTAATCCGGCCCGCCTATGCATTTCTGGCATCACTGTTATATATCCTTTGCTCGGATTTCTATATGTCAAAATTTCTGATCGGGAACTATTCCATGATTGTAAGAAATGTGCAGGAAAACACCTTTGACGGTATGACGATGGATAGCGTGGATCCGGCTGCCGGCATATGGATTGAACTATTGTGTATAGCAGTTTTCTGGGCTGCAGGTAAGTTGATACTGAAGAGATACGACTATCTGGAAAGAGAGTGAGAGAGATGACGCGGATCAATGTAGTAAACTATAGCAAAATCATCAAAGGCAGAGTCATTCTGGAAGATGTAAATTTATCTCTGGAAAGCGGCAGAATCTATGGCCTGAAGGGGGTGAATGGCAGCGGCAAGACGATGCTGCTGAGAGCTCTTTGCGGACTGATCTATCCAACCAGCGGTTATGTGGAAGTAGATGGCGAAAAGCTGAGGAAAAATATCTCTTTCCCGCGGTCTGTAGGTGCCCTGATTGAATCGCCTGCTTTTCTTGACAACTTTACCGGGTATAAAAATCTGGAAATGATCGCCTCTCTCAAGGAAATTGCTTCCCGACAGGACATTGAAGATGCATTGACAGAAGTGGGGCTTGATCCGCATGATGCAAGAACATACAAAAAGTATTCACTTGGCATGAAGCAGAAGCTCGGTCTGGCGTGCTGCTTCATGGAGAAACCGGATATCATCCTGCTGGATGAACCTTTCAATGCTCTGGATGAGGAAAGTGTTGAGAAAATCAAGAAAATCATGATCAGGCATAAGGAAAGGGGTGCATTGATTGTCCTTGCCTGCCATGATGGCCAGTCTTTACTGTCATTGTCGGATGAGATCTACAATGTCGTGGAAGGAATGGTAACCAAAGCAGACAAGGATACTTCTGGTCAGGACTGATTGCAGGAAGGATGCGGGCGTGATCCTGTACCTTCCTGTTTTCTTTTGGAGAAGTTACACGCTTTGAGCCAGATTGACTACAATGAAGAAGAAAAAGCGATGAAAGATGCACGGTGGCATGTATCTGCCTGCATGATTGCATCGCTGAAGGAGTTATGAATTCTATGGAACAGCAGTCTCTCTTTGATGATACGAGTTCCTCCAGACCGCTTGCCGACCGTATGCGGCCATCGGATTTATCAGAATATATAGGCCAGCAGCAGCTGCTTGGCAAAGGGAAAATCCTGCGCAGGATGATTGAGACTGACGAGGTTCAGTCCATGATTTTCTGGGGCCCTCCCGGTACCGGCAAAACAACGCTTGCCCGCATTATTGCCCATTCCACCCGATCAGATTTTGTCAATTTTTCGGCTGTTACTTCCGGTATTAAGGAAATCCGCCAGGTGATGGACAAGGCAGAGCAAAGCAGGAAAATGGGCAGAAAGACCATCCTGTTTGTAGATGAGATTCATCGTTTCAATAAGGCCCAGCAGGATGCGTTTCTTCCCTATGTAGAGCGCGGTTCTGTCATTCTGATCGGAGCTACCACGGAAAATCCTTCTTTTGAGCTGAATAACGCTCTGCTGTCCCGCTGCAGGGTATTTGTGCTGGAACCATTGTCAAAGGAAAGTCTGGTGCAGATTGAAAAGCATGCCCTGACGGATGAAAGAGGATTTGGCACATGGCAGGTGACGATCGATGACAGCCTGCTGGAACTGATTGCCTCTTATGCAAACGGAGATGCCAGAACCGCTTTGAATACCCTGGAGCTTTCGGTCATGAACGGTGCCGGTTCAGGCAGAGAGTCCGTTGTGACTAAAGAGATTGTCGATCAGTGCATTCAGGAAAAGACACTGCTGTATGACCGCAATGGCGAGGAACACTATAATCTGATTTCTGCACTTCATAAATCCATGCGAAATTCGGATGCGGATGCAGCCGTCTACTGGCTGGCAAGAATGCTGGAGGCAGGCGAAGATCCCTTGTACATTGCCAGGCGAGTTGTACGTTTTGCCTCAGAAGACATCGGCATGGCAGATTCAGGAGCACTCACCGTTGCGATCAATGCCTATCATGCCTGCCAGTTTCTTGGCATGCCGGAATGCTCTGTCCATCTGACACATGCTGTGGTGTATTGTGCCATTGCCCCCAAATCAAATGCTTTATACCTTGCGTATACAAAAGCTGCCCAGGATGCCCGGCACATGGAAGCAGAACCGGTTCCTCTGGCTTTGCGCAATGCCGAAACAAATCTAATGAAGAATCTTGGCTATGGGCGTGATTACCAGTACGCCCATGACTACAAAGAACATATTACCGGTCTGCAGTGTCTGCCGGATTCTCTGGAGGGGACTCACTATTATGTTCCGACAGACCAGGGACTTGAAAAGCGTGTGCAGGCACGCAAGCAGGAACTTGACCGTCTTCGCATGGAGATGCGGAATAACCAGCAGCAGAAGCCGCATTGAAGCATCTGAGGAAAACAGCTTTATACCAGAAATTGATACGCTGCCATGTCAAAAGTGATTGACAATCTGGCAGCGCTTTCATAGAATAATAACTGTAAACGTTTCCGGTAATGTTTACAACGGTTAGACAGGAGGCCCGGATGACAACAATCAAGGATATTGCAAGGCTTTCCGGGTACAGTATCGGGACAATCTCAAGAGTGCTGAACAATCATCCTGATGTATCGGAAGAAACACGTAAAAAGGTACAGGAGGTCATTGAACGCGAAGGCTATCAGCCCAACAGCAATGCCAAGCTGCTCAAGCAGAGAACGTATTCCAGCATTACGATTCTGGTCAAAGGACGCATGAATGTCTTCTTTGGATCCATTGTTGAAAACATTCAGACACTGCTGAGAGAGAATGGCGAAGAAGCAGTGGTGGAGTACATTGATGACTTTGCCAACGAAGTGCTTGCGGCAGTGCAGATCTGTCTGGAAAGAAGGCCTAAAGGGCTGATCTTCCTTGGCGGCAACATCGAGTATTTCCGCCATGATTTTGGCAAGATTGAGGTGCCATCGGTACTGCTGACTAATAGTGCGGCAGGTCTTGGCTTCGATAACCTTTCATCCTTCACAACGGATGATACGGCTGCTTCTCAGGAAGCCATCGATTATCTGATCCGGGCAGGACATACACGGATCGGCATCATCGGTGGTTCCGCCAATGAAACAGATGAAGGCCACATCGACTTCCAGAGACTGGCAGGCTGTGAAAAAATCTTTGCCCGCCACAAGATCCCGTTTGATCCTGCACTGCAGTATCAGCCATGCAGATTCTCTCTGCGCGACGGCTATGAGGCTGCTGATATTCTTCTGCACCGTGATCCGTCTTTGACGGCAATCTTTGCCATGGGCGATATCATTGCCCTTGGTGCCATGCGGGCTGCTGTTGACAGCGGCCGGCGCATACCGGATGATCTGTCACTGATCGGCTATGATGGCATTCCCTATGCCAGGTATTCCATTCCGCGTCTTTCGACCATTCGCCAGGATGCGCAGAGCATTGCCCGCAGGGGCGTGGAAGACCTGCTGCTGAGAATCAATTACGACCGCAGACCTGTTCATGAAACGGTTGGATTCAGGGTCATCGCCGGTGAGACAGTCAAGCCATTGAAAAAGGCTTACTGAGGGAAGGAAGAACCCTCTGCCAGCAAACGGAAAGCAGGGCATTTGTCGCGGACCGTTTCAAAATTCTTTCACTGTTTGAAAGGGGCAAAAAAACATGTCAACAGTAGAGTTAAAGCACATCGAAAAAATCTATCCAAACACCGAAGGCAAGAAGAAACATCATCATGAGAAGAAGACAAATCTCAAGGTGACAGAAGAAGGCGTTGTTGCCGTTGAAGACTTCAACCTTTCGATCGCGGATCATGAGTTCATTGTTCTGGTCGGTCCTTCCGGATGCGGCAAGTCCACAACCCTGCGTATGGTTGCCGGCCTTGAGGAAATCACCAAGGGTGATCTTCTGATTGACGGCAAGAGAATGAATGATGTTCAGCCTAAGGACCGTGATATCGCCATGGTCTTCCAGAACTACGCACTGTATCCGCATATGACGGTGCGTCAGAATCTGGAATTCCCGCTGAAACTGCGCAAACTGCCGAAGGATGAAATTGATAAGAAAGTCAATCAGGCTGCTGAAACGCTGGGCATCACCCAGTATCTGGACAGAAAGCCAAAGGCTTTGTCCGGCGGCCAGAGACAGAGAGTTGCCATCGGACGTGCGATTGTCCGTGATCCGAAAGTACTGCTGATGGATGAGCCGCTGTCCAACCTCGACGCCAAACTGAGAAACCAGATGCGTGCTGAGATCATCAAGCTGCGTCAGAGAATCGATTCCACCTTCATGTATGTCACCCATGACCAGACCGAAGCCATGACCCTCGGCGACCGTATCGTCGTCATGAAGGATGGCCGCATCCAGCAGGTTGGCACACCGCAGGAAGTCTATGATCATCCGCGCAACCTGTTCGTTGCAGGCTTCATCGGCATGCCGCAGATGAACTTCTATGATGGCCGTCTTGTCAAGGATGCCAATGGCAAATATGCTGTAACGGTTGGTGCTGCCAAGGTTGTTCTTTCTGAAGACAAGCAGAAGAACCTGGCTGCTCACAATGTGGCAGAACAGGATGTCACCGTCGGTGTCAGACCGGATCATATCTCTCTTGAGAATGTACCGGGTGCCATGATTGAAGGCAAGGTAGATGTTTCGGAAATGATGGGCTCTGCTTACCATCTGCATATCAATGCGGAGGGCCATGACAGCATCATCATTGTGCCGACTCTGGATCTCGATGGCAGACACTATCAGCTTGGCGATACCGTTGCCTTTACATTCTCCGGCAACGTTGTCCATGTCTTTGGCAAAGAATCCGGACTGAATCTGGAATTCGCTGACTGAAAGCACTATACTGACAATCACAAAGTCAGGGGAGCACGTTGATGGCGTGCTCCCTTTTCAAACAAGAGGTATTTTATGCGGCAGTACGACAATTATATTTTTGATTTCTACGGCACCCTGGTGGATATCCTGACAGATGAAGAGAGCCAGGACCTGTGGCGGCGCATGGCTGAATTCTACAGCTGCTATGGCGCTGACTACAAGCCAAAGATCCTGCATGAAGAATATCTGATGATGGTTCATGATGAAGAAAATATCCTGCGCAGAAAGAAACAGTGCAATGATGTCGAGATCAATCTTGGCCGCGTTTTTGCAAGACTGCTGCTGGAATCCCCGTTTAATCATTACGTATCGCTGTCTGTCTGCGGCAGAAACGTCTATGATCTGCGCCGCCGGGCACACTCAGAAACGATTGATGAAATTGCAGGCAGCGAGTGGGCCATTGCGGTCGGCAACTTCTTCCGCATCCTTTCACGCAAACATCTGCGCGTATATCCCCATACATCTGCCGTATTGCGCAATCTGAAACGGCGTGGAGCCAGAGTCATCCTGTTTACCAATGCCCAGTCTTTGTTTACAATGCCTGAGATCGATGCCTCCGGCCTGAAGCGCTATTTTGACGCCATTTATATCTCATCTGACTATGGCCTGCGCAAACCAGCAGCTTCCTTCCTGCAGCAGCTGGTCAAAGAACAGGAACTTGAGACTGCCAATACGCTGCTGATCGGCAATGAAGTGGATACGGATATCCGCTGTGCCCTGTCAGAAGGCATGGATACTGTCCTGCTTCATGGCTCTCATGAGGATGAAAAAAAGCTGCGCAGTCTTCTGGGGCAGATGACAGGTACAGTGCCCATGGTGAAAACGGCAGCCGATATCAGAATTCTTGAAACAGAAAAATCAGAACAGTGATTACTGTTCGATAACAGCAGTGCTTTCAGCGGATCCGCCGGGCACTGCTTTTTTCATGATGAGCCAGGAAATGACAGCACTGAGTGCTTCACTCACCCAGAAGGCATGGAAGACACCTGCCGCGCCAAACAGATGTGACAGAAGGAAGGCGAGCGGCACAATCAGAATCACATACCGGAATAAAGAAATCCACAATGACTGGGTGCCCTTGGATAAACCTTCCAGAGCACCAGAGGCGGTCACGGAAACAGCCGATACAATGAAGCCTGCAGCAATGATGCGCAATGCCTGGCTGCCAGCCCGGATGGTTTCTGTATTGGATGTAAACAGGCCCATCAGCCAGTCAGGATATGCCATGAAAAGGAACGTGCCGGCACCCATCAGAATCAATATCATGACCAGCACAATCGAGATGATCTTCTTCACACGGTCATATTCTTGGGCACCATAGTTAAAGCCAAGCAGGGGCCGCATACCCTGAATGATGCCGGAGGAAGGCAGATAGAGGAATGTCTGCAGTTTGTAATAAATGCCAAGCACCAGAATATAGACCGGCGCAAACCGGGCAAGAATGCCATTGAGGCACGTGATCAGAAGGGATGGAAGCGCCAGATTCAACGTGGCCGGAATACCCACAGCATAGATTCTTCCGGCCATCCTGGCATCGTCTTTGCAGCGGTGCATGCCAACATGTACAGGCAGCGGGCGGCGGTGATTGCGGATGATGTAGATCAGCAGGCTTACCATCTGGCCAAGACCGGTTGCCAGAGCTGCACCTTCCATGCCCATTCTGGGAAAGAAGCCAATGCCAAAGATCAGGACAGGATCCATGACGATATTAAACAGACATCCTGCTGCCAGGGATACCACTGTCACATTCATCTGTCCCACAGCCTGGAACACTTTTTCAAAGGCAATGCCGCTGTTATTGACAAAGCTGAAAGCAAACGCCACAACGGCATAGCGCACACCATAGGAAATAATCTGCGCATTGTCTGTAAACATGGCCAGAAACCCTGGCATGACAAGAGTTCCCAGTATGCCAAGCACAAGGCCGTGCACAACAGAAAGCCGCATGCCAAGTGAAGCAGCCTGATCTGCCTTCTTCTGCTTTCCGGCACCAAGATAAAACGAAATGACGGCATTGATGCCGACACCATAGCCAATCGCAGCAGCCCCGATCAGGTTCTGGATGGGATATACCAGTGATAATGCGCTCATTGCATCCTCACCCATCTTCGCCACAAAAAAACTGTCGACAATGTTATAAAGACTGTTAACCAGCATTGACAGCATCATCGGAATGGTCATGGTCAGTATCAGCGGTACCAAAGGCCGCTCTTTCATTGTATTTCCCTGCATCATATCCCTCCTTTTGGCCAAAAAAAATCCACATGGCCTGATGTCGTGTGGCGAAAAGGTGATTGTTCATCCGGAAAAATCCACTCGTGTTTTTTCGGCTGTATTATACAAAATGAAGCTGGTGTGTCAAGGCATGCTTGCACCGCACATCAGGAAAGCATACCATACATGCAAAGGAGAGCAGTGTATGCACAAGATTGAACTCAAAGAAGAAGACAGCTCCATGGCAGTCGGCGTACTGACCGCCGGTATTTTTACGGTTATTTTGGTCATGTACCTGTTCAGTTCAAAGGAAACCAAAGAGGCAGCAGGCGCCATGATCTGGCTGGTACTGATTGTTGCCCTCATCGGCTGGGGACTGATTTATGATCATTATAAATCCGGCATGATCTTTGAAGAGGATGGGATCCGCCTGGTACAGGCATTTGGCAAAAATCACTACTGGGCATATTCTGATGTCAGTGAAGTGATTGCCAGAAAAAAGATGTTCATGATCTATGATGCCAGCGGCAGGCGGGCAGCCGTTTTCGGTGCCCGTCTGGACAAACATCCGGAAATTGTGGATCTGCTGGAAGAAAAACATGTGCCGCTGCAGATGCTGGATGTGCATACGAAAAATCAATAAATCCTGTTTTGCATCCGGGTTGATGGGCAACAGTGTGCAGGAAGGAAACAGGCAGCTGTGCTATCATTAAGAAAAGCAGATATCTGCATGGGAAGAAGGAGAGAATATGGAAGAGAGCAGAATTGCAATGCTTGCCATTGTCGTAGAAGACACCAACCAGGTCAGCAGCCTGAATGAAATCCTGCATGAATACAGCCAGTACATTATCGGCCGGATGGGACTGCCTTATCCCAAACGGAATATTTCACTGATCTCAATTGCCATGGATGCGCCGGGTGATGTCATTTCCGCACTGTGCGGCAGACTGGGCAATCTCAGCGGTATTACCGTCAAAGCAGCATATTCCCGTTTGTAAGCATAGAAGGAAAAATCATGGAAATTACGATTTATAACCGTACCAATGAGGATGTGCAGGGGTACCAGGCACTGTTTGAAAAGATTGGTGCAGCTGCTGAGAAACAGCTTCATCTGTCCCAGACATGCGAGATCAGTGTGACTTTTGTACGCTCTGCCGCGATTCATAAGATCAACCGGGATTACCGCGGCATTGACAGGCCGACAGATGTCATCAGCTTTGCCATCAATGACAGTCCGGATCTGATTGATGATGGTGAAAAAGATCTAGGTGATCTGTTCATCAATATCAACTATGCCCGCCGCCAGGCAAAGGAATACGGCCACAGCCTGAAGCGGGAAGTCTGTTTCCTGTTCACACATGGCCTGCTGCACTGCCTTGGCTATGACCATATGAAGCCGGAAGATGAAAAGGTCATGTTTGCCCTGCAGGAAAAGATTCTAGATCCGATTGTGCCGCGCGATGATCAGTAAGTTTAAAGCTGCCTTTGCCGGCATCGCAGACGGCCTTGGCCACCGTTCTGTCCGTATCCAGTATGAACTTGCGGCATGTGCACTTGCGGCAGGCTGCATCATGAAGCTGACTGCCGGGGAATGGGTGGCTGTCATCATCTGTATCGGCATGGTGATCACAGCTGAAATGCTCAACACATGCATCGAAAAAATCTGCGATATGTACAGCACGGAGATTGATGCCCGCATCAAGGTAATTAAAGATATTGCGGCAGGTGCAGTGCTTGCGGCATCTGTGGCAGCCCTTGTGACGGCGATGGTCATTCTGGCAGTACATTTGAAAGGAAGCATATGAGAAGTGGATTTGTTGCCCTGGCTGGCAGGCCGAATGCCGGCAAAAGTACTTTGATCAATGCCCTGGTCAAAGAAAAAGTAGCGATTGTTTCACCCAAGGCACAGACAACACGCTCTGAGATCAGAGGCATCTATACAGACTCTGACTGTCAGATTGTTTTTACGGATACACCCGGTATTCATAAGGCCAAGGACAGACTTGGCGCCAGAATGAACCGCGAATCCGCCGATGTCATCCAGGGCGTCGACCTGATTTATCTGGTCGTGGATGGCAGTGCACCATTCTCTTCCGGAGATGCCTATGTTCTCAACATGGTAAAGCAGGCAGGCGTACCTGTCTTTCTGATCCTGAATAAGGTAGATATGATGTCAAAGGAACAGATACTGCAGATTCTTGGCCAATGGCAGCAGCGCTATGACTTTGCCCAGTATTTTCCACTCAGTGCGAAATTTTCTTCCTCCTTTGAGGATCTGATCAAGACAACGGCATCCTATCTGCCTGAGGGCGGTCTGCTGTATGATGCCAAAGAAGTCACGGATGAACCTGAGAACTTCCGCATTGCGGAAATCATCCGTGAGAAGGTGCTGGAATGCACGGAAAAAGAAGTCCCGCATGCCTCTGCTGTCATTGTTGAAAGCAAGAAATTCACAAAAAAAGGCTGTGAGATTCAGGCTATGATCCTGGTGGAAAGAGAAGGCCAGAAGGGCATCATGATCGGCAAGGGCGGATCAATGCTCAAAAAGATCGGCTCCATGGCCAGAGTGGATCTGGAGAAGCTGCTGGGTGTCCATGTCTATCTGACACTGTTTGTCAGAGTAGAAAGCGAGTGGCGCTCTAAGGATGCCCGTATTTCTGAATACGGCTATGGCGGTGCCTTCCGCGATGAATGACCGTTTGGACGTCATCATTCTCAAACAGAGTGATTACCGGGAAAAAGATGTGCTTCTCAGCGTGCTGAGCAGAGAATATGGCAAGATCAGTTTTTCGGCGCCCGGTGCCCGGAAAATCACCAGCCGCAACGGTGCTTCACTGCTGCCATATACCTCTGCCAGCTTTCTTTTTGACTACCATCCCGGCAGGACCATGTTCCGGCTGCGCACAGCGGAAACCATTGCCCTGCGCCGCCATCTGCATGAAGACCTGGATGCTTCAGCAGGGGCTGCCGTGCTGTGTGAATGTGCGGATGCCTTACTGCTGCCAGGCGAGCAGAGCCTTTCTTCACAGATGTATGATCTGCTGAAACAAAGCCTGGACATGCTGGATCACGGTGATGACATGACAGCTGTGCTTGCTTTATATCTGGGTGATGTGCTGCGCATTTCCGGCATGGCACCGGACGTCGATGAATGCACGGTATGCGCAAAGAAAGAAGTCAGTGCCCTGTCCGTGCAGGCAGGGGGCTTTTTATGCCGCGATGATGCCGCCAAGCTTGGCGTGCCGCTTTCTCCTGCAGCTGATTTAAAGCGTTTCCGCCTCATCTGCAAAGCTGGTCTGCATCACTATGATGCCGTGATGCAGGCAGGGGGTGCCAGCTGGGATGATGTCACCACCCTGGTGGACTTTCTGCACCAGTACGGCGGCATCACGCTGCGCTCTTTTGCGTTCCTGCAGGAGCTTTATGCACATTGAAAGGTAAAGAGGGAAGTGTTAAACTGTTAGCGTTTAACAAAATTTCAGGAGGATAGCATGGAAAAGGAAAAAACGTTTGATCTCATTGTCTCACATGCAAAAAATACAGGATTTGTATTTCAGGGATCCGAGATCTACGGCGGTCTGAGCAACACATGGGACTTTGGCCCCTATGGCGTCATGCTCAAGGATAATATCAAGCGTGCATGGCAGAAGAAGTTTATTCAGGAAGATCCCAATAATGTTGAGATTCAGGCAGCGATTCTGATGAATCCGAAGGTCTGGGAAGCATCCGGCCATCTCAAGGGATTCTCTGATCCGCTGATGGACTGCCGCGAGTGCCATACAAGACACCGCGCTGACCAGCTGATTGAAGAATGGTCCAAGGGCAAGGTCAGCTGTGAAGGCTGGACCAATGAACAGATGGAAAAGTTCATTGAAGACAACAAGATTCCGTGCCCTGACTGCGGCAAGCATAATTTCACACCGATCCGTCAGTTCAATCTGATGTTCAAGACATTCCAGGGCACTGTCGAAGATGCCAAGAGCACCGTTTATCTGCGTCCGGAAACAGCCCAGGGTATGTTTGTTGATTTCAAGAACGTACAGCGTGCCTACCGCAAGAAGCTGCCGTTTGGCATTGGCCAGATCGGCAAGTCTTTCCGCAATGAGATTACACCGGGCAACTTTATTTTCCGTACCCGTGAATTTGAGCAGATGGAAATGGAATTCTTCTGCCATCCGGGAGAGGATGACAAGTGGTTCCCTTACTGGCGGCAGTTCTGCATGGACTGGATCCTGTCTCTGGGCGGAACGAAGGAAATGCTGCGGTTCCGTGATCATGCCAAGGAAGAGCTGAGCTTCTATTCCAAGGCCACAACCGATATTGAGTATAAGTTCCCGTGGGGCTGGGGTGAACTCTGGGGCATCGCTGACCGTACAGATTACGATCTGGGACGCCATCAGGAAGCTTCCGGCAAGGATCTGACCTATCTTGATCCGACCACCAATGAGAAGTTTTTGCCGTATGTCGTGGAACCGGCTGTCGGTGTGGAAAGACTGTTCTTCATGTTCTTCACTGATGCATATGATGAAGAAAAGCTGGAAAATGGCGATACCAGAATCGTCATGCATTTCCATCCGGTTCTGGCACCGGTCAAGGCAGCTATTCTGCCGCTGAAGAAGAAAGCACACAGTGAGAAGGCACAGGAGATTTACCGCTCTTTGTCCTATGATTTTGCTGTTGCATATGATGATGCCGGTTCAATCGGCAAACGCTACCGCCGTATGGATGAAGTAGGAACGCCTTACTGCATCACGGTGGATGATCAGACGATGGAAGACGGTACGGTAACCATCCGTGACCGTGATACCATGGCACAGGAAAGACTGAGCGTAGAGGAGGTCCGTTCCCGCATCAACAAGGCCATTCGTTTCTGATACTGATTAACAAAGGGGGCCCATGGCATATCTTTCTGAAGATGAAATCAATGCTGTTCGCGCCAAAGCAGATATCGTAGATGTCATTTCCCATTATCTGCAGGTACACAAACAGGGCAGGATGTATAAAGCAGTCTGCCCTTTTCATGATGATCATGATCCTTCCCTGAACATCAATCCTGACATGCAGATCTATAAATGCTTTGTCTGCGGGGCCGGCGGCAATGTCTTCTCCTTTGTACAGCGCTATGAGCATGTCTCCTTTCCAGAAGCTGTTGGAAAAGTGGCCGACATGATCGGCTTCCCACTGTCTTCATCACCGGTAAAGAAAAAAAGGGAGGTTGATCCTCATCGTCAGAAGCTGTATGATGCCCTGCAGGAAACCATCAACTACACGATGTATGAACTCAACAGCACCGATGGTGTTGCTGTCCGCAGCTATCTGAAAGGCCGCGGCATGGATGACCATACACTGGAGCGGTTTCAGATCGGCTGGAATCCGGAAGGGGATTCCCTGACCCGTTTTCTGCATGCCAAGCACTATGAAGATCAGACGCTGACAGCAGTCAATGTCTCACGGATTACTTCACAGGGCATGCAGGATGTTTTTGCCAGCCGTATCACCTTTCCCATACACGATGCCTATGGCAATCCGGTTGGCTTCAGTGCACGTACGATGGACCCTGACAATCCAGCCAAATATATCAATACGACGCAGACCGAGATCTATGTCAAAGGCCAGCTTGTCTACAATGCCCATCGGGCAAAGGAAGAAGCACGCCGGGCAGGCAGAATCTATATCTGTGAAGGCGTGACAGATGTCATTGCCTTTGACAGAGCAGGCATTGCCAATGCAGTCTGTACACTGGGCACTGCCTGTACCCAGGAACAGATCCGTCTGATCCGCCATCTGGCACCGCTCCTTGTGTTCTGCTATGATGGCGATCAGGCAGGCCAGAATGCGACCTGGCGCGCTGTCCAGATGGCCAGAAAAGAAAACTGTGAGGTTGCGGTCATCGACAACCGCACCGGCAAGGATCCGGATGAAATCCTGCGGCAGGACGGGAAAGAAGCACTGCAGAATCTGGCTGCGAAGGAAATTTCCTGGATGGACTTCTATCTTTCCTACATGGAAAAGCGCACCAATCTGAATTCCTATCTGGAGAAAAAAGAATTCATTACCCAGGCCAGCCAGATTGCGGAAACCATCACCGATGAAATGGACCGGAAATATCTGCTGGATCAGGCATCCAGAATCACCGGAATCCAGGCGGTCTATACCCCCAGGCAGGAAGAGATCAGCGTACCGATGCCATCATCGCAGCTTCATGTTTCCCATGTGGCGCCGGCCGCAGGCAACGACAAGGCTGAGGAGCAGATTCTGATGATGATGCTCAAATATCCCGGGGCATCCAGAATCTTTGAAGATGAACTTGGCTATCTGCTCAATCCGCAGCGCCAGACCCTGGCTGTGATGATTCTGGAAATGGTGCACCAGCAGGGCAAAGCCGATCCGCAGGTATTGATGGACCGCACCCAGGATCAGCAGATTCGTGATCTGATCAGCGCGCTTGTGTGCAGCGAGGCCTATGAGATGGACTTTGATGCAAGCATGTTGTCAGGCGCGATCCGCCGCGTGAAAATTACCTATCTGCAGAATGAAGCAGATGCCTATAAACAGCAGCTGCTGACGGATCTGAATCCGCAGAGCAGAGCGCTGCTGATGAAGCAGTATACAGAATGTGTCAGCCAACTAAGGAGGTACCTGGATGAAGAAAACAAGCAGTGAGAAAAAAACGGACAGTGCAGCCCGCCATGGCGCTGCTTATGGAGGGGCATCTTCTGCAAAGAAGAGCGGCGTCATTGATCCCTATTTGCATGAAGCAGGCGGCAGCCGGATCAAAACACTTGATGAACTGAAGCAGGATTATGCCGCAGTCTACCAGCATGACGGCGTGCTGTATCAGAAAGATGTCATGGCCTCTTTGGAAAATCTGGATCTGGACGATGATGAGATTGACGGCCTGTGGACATGGTTTGCGGACCATGACATTGATGTCGCTGAAGACGATGATATTGCCGATGAACTTGCTGAAGAAGAGGAAGAAGAGGAAGATGCGCTTGACTCTCTTGGCGATGATGAGGAAGAAGGAGATGTTGAGGACCGCGATCAGATCGGGGAACTTCTGAAAAAGAAATATGCTCCGGAAGAGCTCGTCAATGCCAGTGCGGCAACGCAGCTGAATGATCCTGTCAAAATGTATCTGAAAGAAATCGGCAGAGTGCCGCTGCTGAAGCCGGAAGATGAGCGCGAAATTGCCAGGCGTGTGGAAGAAGGCGATGAAGAAGCACGCAATATTCTGATCTCCAGCAACCTGCGCCTTGTTGTTTCCATTGCAAAAAAGTATGTTGGCAGAGGCATGCTGTTTCTGGATCTGATCCAGGAAGGCAACATGGGACTGGTCAAGGCAGTAGAAAAGTTTGACTACCGCAAAGGCTTCAAGTTTTCAACATATGCTACCTGGTGGATCCGGCAGGCAATCACCCGTGCCATTGCGGATCAGGCCAGAACCATCCGTATTCCTGTCCATATGGTAGAAACCATCAATAAGCTGACCAGAGTGCAGAGACAGCTCGTGCAGGAACTGGGCCGGGAGCCAACTGCTGAAGAAATCTCTGCCAAGATGGACGGCATCTCACCAGCCAAAGTCCGGGAAATCCAGAAGATCGCTCTGGAACCTGTTTCGCTGGAAACACCAATCGGTGAGGAGGATGACAGCCACCTTGGTGATTTCATCGAAGACAAGGATGCCATGAGCCCGGATGAATATGCCAACAATCAGCTGTTGAAAGATGAGATCGACAATGTCCTTTCCGGCCTTACCGACCGTGAAGAGAAAGTGCTGCGGATGCGGTTCGGCCTGTATGACGGCAAGCCAAGAACACTGGAAGAAGTTGGCAAGGAATTCAATGTGACAAGGGAGAGAATCCGCCAGATTGAAGCAAAGGCACTGCGCAAACTGAAGCATCCGAACCGTTCCCGCAAACTCAAGGACTTCATGGAATGATGAAGCGCCTGCAGGTACTGACAGATATGGTGCCTTCCGGGCTGGTCACTGCCGATATTGGCACAGATCATGCCTGGCTGCCCGTTATGCTTGTCGAACAGCACAAAGCCGCACGTGTATATGCCTGTGATGTCCGCAAGGGCCCCCTGCATCAGGCAGCTGCCAACATTGTCGCAAACCACATGGAGAAAGAAATCACGCTGGTTTTGAGCAATGGGTTTGCCAACGTGCCGCAGGATGCACAATGTGCGGTCATTGCCGGCATGGGTGTGCATACGATCATTTCCATTTTGGATGCAGACGCAGACAGGACAGCACAGTTTGCTGTGATTATCACAGAAGCCAATGATGATCCCATCACCATGCGCAGGTGGATTGCTGCAAAGCAATACATAATCACGGATGAACGGGTGATCAGTGAAAACAGGCATGACTATACAGCCATTGCTTTTGTGCCAAAGAAGACAGATGTGCCGTATACAGAAGAAGATCTGATTCTTGGCCCCATCCTGTCACAGCATCCGGAAGAAGGCTATATCAGCTTTCTCAAGCGGCGTACACAGAAGCTGCATCACATCCTGTCATTGCGCAAAGATGAAAGCAGCGATACAAAAAAGCTGCGCGCAGAAGCATCGATCATGGATGCCTTCCTGCGGGATGCAGACATTATATGAAAAAACGGCTGGGGGTTATTCCTCAGCCGTTTCATAGTGTGTCGGGCATGGCACACATCTAGCCTGCAATAGAGGCAGGCCGCGGGTATTTGTCGCCAAGCGAAGTGAACTACCAGCCGAGGGTGAATAACCCAGAGCGAAAGCAGTAGCTAGCATATT
>Ga0256406_1000959_pt1 | contig 48608 bp, 75 predicted proteins | sample RumenRJG_03DNA_FD_185986 | JGI IMG/M metagenome (GOLD analysis project Ga0256406, IMG submission 185986) | Bovine rumen microbial communities from Lethbridge, Alberta, Canada - RJG_03 | ecosystem: Host-associated > Mammals > Digestive system > Stomach > Rumen | place: Canada: Alberta | collected... | reverse complement strand
ATTTCATTTCTTTCAGGACATAATTCCACAGTACCTATCTTTATGCCATCAACCCAAATATCGTTTTCCACAAATGTTTCTGTCTTTTCAATCAGCATTCTCCCCCACCTCCATCTTTGCTCCGCAGATGTGTTAAGCGCGGTCTCTTTGTACTTTCTTCAGGTCGAGGTAGTGAGTTCTTTTAATCTCATCGCTCACGATGCCGCCAACTTCCCTGAGATTATTCATCGTTTTTGCTGCTGCAACGGCTTTCTTCGCTTTTTCGACCGCGCTCTGTAAAATCTTGCTGTCCTTTTCAAGATCATCGATCGTGATCAGGCAATCGGTTTTCGTTTCTTCGAGAGTCTTCATATCCCCAGCTCCTCCGGCGCGTAATTTTTGTAATCCTCCATCCCCTTAAACCAGTCTTCTGGGACAGGGAGAGCCCTATATTCGTCTTCCCCGATGTCTTCTCTCCATTCTTCCGGATGCGCGATGATAAACGCGACATACCTGCCGTAATATGAACCGTCATGCGCCTCGACCGTTTTCAGCCTGTCTCGGAACGGCTTGACCACCGTCCGCAGCCACTCCCTCTCCTCGTCGGTCAAAATCTGCGGCACGATGTCGCGGAGGCGGACAGGCTCAGAATCCGCCCAGCTGATTCCGTCGAAGATCGGGATTACTCCTCTGGCACCTCCGGCCATCAAGAGCAACCAATCCCCTCCATCCATCCATATAATTGTTCTTTTTACGGGCTTAGAGCCGTATACGTAGATAGCATCATGCTTGTCTCGCGCGATCCACTCGTAGCCCTTTGCGAGCAGATTCTTGGCCGTCTGAATCTCAATCTCGCTGTACTCTCTCTTGCTGTCCTCCATCCTTACATCCTCCCTCAGCACCCACGGCCTCCGATCTTCATGCACTGTCCCAGTGCTCCGCGATATTTGTCACGCGGAAGACGCTGGTACTTGTCATACACCTTACAATGTCCTCCGTTCCGGGCGCTCAGCTCACAGTCTGAGCAGTGATCGTACGGCTGCACCGTATCCTCTTCTGGAAATCTCCACTCCTTGCTATTCATTTACATCCTCCCTCGTGAGCAGTAATCGTCTTCGCTCACCTGATCCAGCACTAAATCAACATCTCCGCCACGTTCCGCCCTGTACATGCAGTAGAGCCGGTGCTCACCAAGCCAGCCGACATCCTGCGCGTACTCGCAGCGGGCACAGTACACTACCCCATCTGACGTCCTAGCGTCCGCTGTGACGCGTTCTGTGTTTTTGCCTGACAATCTCTCCACTCTCATCGTTTCGTTCCTCCTGCGCGCTCACAGAGCGCCACAGCCGCACTCTCGAGCAAGTTGCGCACCCGCGCCGGTAACTTGGCGTCCTCTTCCCTCCGGGTCAGCACCTCACTGTAGGCCCGGAGAAAATGGCTCTGACACACCGTCGCCACCTCGTCGCTGTCGATCCGGCTCATATCGCGGAGCGCCGAAGCGCCTCCGATGGCCTGCTGGATCTCCGGCGGGAGCCGGTCAAACTCTTCCTCCGCGTGGTAGCTGCTGTTGCGGAGCGCCCTCCGGACCATCGCCCACGCCTCCGCGCCGGTCATCTGCCCGGACTGCTGGCGCCTCACGATCTGGTCAATCACCTGCCCCGGCGACGGCGGGAAGCCCCGGCTGTCGGATGCCATGTAAGCCATCAGCCCGGCGGACGCCTGCTGGTAGGTGTAGTCCTCCAGCATACGCGCCCAGAGCTGCGTCGCTGCCGTCAGGTCCTCGTTGGTTGCCTTGCTGTAGGCCATCGGATACGCGATCCGGACCGTGTACAGGAGTTTCGCGGCCTCAGTCGTGGTCAGCATGTCCGTCACCTCCCTCTCGGATCATCGACAGCAGAAACTCGTTGCCGCTCATCGGCTTGTCGCGCGCCGGTGGCCCGTCCTTGCGGTTCTTGCCTCTCCGCGCCGCGTCATAGCCCCACCGCTCAATCACGAGCGAGTAGTTACGATAGGCCTTGCCCGTCTCCTCACAGTAGGCGTCCACCGCCTCAATCGCCGCGGTCGTCTCCGGCTCGCCGTGCTTGCGGATCAGGTCGGCAAGCTGCTTGTCGGTCAGCATGACGTGACCAAACTCGCCTTTGCGGTGCCGGACGTCCTCCGGTTTTTTGCGGGCGGGATGAGAGACGGCTTGTCCGTCTCTCTCTTTCTCTCCCGGAAGACTCGAAGAGTCTGTAGGGAGAGAAAGCTCTCTAAGGTTTTTATCTTTTAATGTTTTATCAGTTACAGTATCAGTTACAGTATCAGTTACAGTATCAGTTACAGTATCAGTATCAGCCATTTTTGCCATGTCATCGTATGCCTCCGGATGCGACCGCATGCCTTTGCCATCCCGTGCCATGCCCTCCCACCGCTTCTGAGCTCCGATCCTGCCAGCTGCCGACCTCCTCTTGATCTCGTCGTCGTATGCTTTCGCGTCTTCGTCCATTTTCTCAATGATCATCGACAGGACCGCTGCCATCATAGGATCGTCAACGGAAGGGTCTTCTCCGGTCTGGTAGCGGCAAATTGCCTTGATGAGCTTTCCGGCCTGATCATCGGGCATGCCTTTGATCATACCGGCCCAGTTTTTGTACATCACAAACGACTGCTTTCTCTCCATGCCCATCACCCGCTATCTAACCCCGTGATCTCGACCTCTGTCCTCGGGTTATCCTTGTCGTAGCTGACCCGGCTGCCGTCCATCGACGCCACGATCCTGCTGTTGTCATCCTCGATGACGCCGTAAGCCACCAGCAGATCGCACAAGGCCTCCTCAAGATTCACCAGATCCACCCGCCGCCTGGTCGGCATATAGAAAACCGCCCGGATGTTGACCGGCTCCGCGATGTGGACCCCGCGCGGCAGATAGTAGCCTGCCGCACGCTCATAGGCTCTGTACTTGGCGGACGGGGCGATAAATGGTCGCCCGTCCCGTCCGCGGAAAATCTGCTGGCTGTTTTTTTTGGTCACCGGCGGAATCGGGATGACGATCCTGACCGTCTCCATCAGCTAAACAGCGCCTCTTCGGCCTCCGGAGCCATCTCCGGCACCTTCAGGGCCTGCTCCTTCGGGGCCTCGATCGCTTTCGCGGTTTCCTGCGGCTCCTCCGGGCTGATCGGCACCGCGGTCATCTCCGGTTCGGTCGCGCCTTGCTCCTCCGCCGTGTACATCCCGCCAAAGGCCGACGGGAACGCCTCACGGAGCGCCTGCGCCATCGCTACCTTTCTGATCATGGTCGCGGGTTTGGATGCCCACATCGACGTGACCGATCCGTCAGACTTGCGGCCGATGTACTCGTCGAGACTGACCTCGACGCGGGTGCTGTGCGTCCGGTCCTTGCGGTAGATTTCCGCCCAACCGCCGATGACCGTCTCACCCGGCCGCTTGAGCGTGCCGGTGCGGTAGACCACATCGCCAGTCTGATCGTCCTCGATCACGATGCCGGACGCCGCGCCATCATAAGCAGGATTCGCCTCGGCGCGCTTCTGGAACGCCTCTTTGCTTACCACCATCGTTGCGGGACTTGACCCGTACTTGATGCAGTACGCCTCATGCACCCACGGGTTGAGGTGGCTGTACCGGCAGAGCGAGATGAACATCGCGATCTCCTGATCCGTGACGTTCCCGCTGCCGGAGACAAGGTACTTGCGCACGATGTCCGGCGTCAGCGTGATCTGAGAGCCGCCCGCCTCGTAGGTTGTCGCCGCTGCCGATTTCCGCTGCTGTAATGCGTTTTTTACTGCCATGAGATGACCTCCTTTTTATCAACGCGGGCCTTGATGCCCGCTTTTTTGAGCTCCGCGAAAAGGCTGTTAAGCTGCGGATACTGCGATTTTCTGGCCTCGATCGTGACCCAGAATCGGGCCACCTCTTCCGCCTGCTCCGGATGAGATGCCGGTGCGGGCTGTGACGCCTCCGCCGGTTTTGCCGGTTCCGCTGCCGCCGCATCGGCATCGAGCTTGGCGGCCATCGCCTGCTGCGCCGCCTCTTCGGCTTTCTTCCGGGCCTCCGCCTCACGCTGGACCTGCGCCATGCGTTCCGCCTCGGCCTGCGCCGCGCGGATGTTGAGCGTCTGTTCGTAGATCACCAGCGCGGCCTTGCTCTCCGGGAGCCTGTTGATCAGATATACGTCGTTGCTGATCTGCTCCTTACGATCGCGCAGGTCCTGCTCGACCTGCTTGAGGCTATATGAGCGGTTGAGCCATCTCGGGTCCTTGATCCGCTCCAGCGTCACGAACGGCTGGAACTGCGCGGCCTCAAAAAGTTCTTTGATCTGCTCCTCTTTCTCCGCACGGAGGCGGTTGTCGTACTCCGCAAGCTGACTGTCGATCATCTCGATCGGCTCATCCACCAGATGCGTCAGCTCCTTCATTTGCGCCTCGAACGCTTCATAAGGCGCGAGGCACCTTTTTTTGATCTCCTTCCGCTTCGCGTCGAGCGCGGAGCGGAAACGATTAAGCTCGGCGCGGTCTTTTTTTGCTTCTGTCATCTGCTCGTCGGTGTAGGTCAGCCCCTTGTAGTCCTCCACCTTCGCCGCGATCGCGGCCTTGAGCTCATCAAAATTCCACTTGATCTCCTTGATGTACCCATCTTCCGACGGGCTGAAAATCTGTAGCTCCAATGCCATCTTGTATCCTCCTCCTAGATCTCCGGCAGGATGAGGCTCGGCTGCCGGTCCTCCTTGATGCTCTTGTAAAACTCCTGCTCCTTGTCGCTTAGATACCGGATGTCTCCCTCCACATCGGCACGCTCGATGTGGTACGTCCTGACGGCGGTGTAGCCGTCGGAGTACTTGAGGTGTGCCCGGAGCTCCGCGAAGCTCCACCCCGTCACCATCAGATAGTGCAGGACCTGACAGTAGTACGTGTCAGGGATCCGCTCCCTCCAGTGCTCGCCGCTCATGCTGGACAGCACCGTCGTCGTCTTGATCTCCAAGACGCCTATCCGGCCATCCGCATCCTTGATCCACCCGTCGAGCGACGCGTGCGCCCACGGGCGAGATGCGGAAAGAAACAGGTTGTCCTCGATGTATCCGACCTCCTCATCCGGGTGGTCCAGCGCGTACAGTGCCCGGATGTGTGGCTCCGCGTCGTGGCCATACTGGACATAGGACTTGTCACTGATGTCATCTGGTTTCATCCGGCCGGTTTTCTCCTCCCACAGCCGCTGGTTGGTCTTCCACGGGCTTTTCCCGAGCACCGCCGCGGCGTCGGACCCTCCGATCCGCCCGGACCGCTGCCTGAGCCAGTCGTCGCGGCTCTCGCAGATGACCATCGTCAGATCGTCCGTCAGCTTGACCCTCCTCATACCAGCGCCCATATATACCAACGTCGGTTGGCGGGAAGGCGGCTCCTTTTTGCGCGCCCGAACGTCTCGAGCCGGTGCAGCGACGCCACCACAGTCGAGTTTTTAAGGCCGGTCCTCGTCACAAGCTCCTTGACGGTGGCTGGGCCTCCCTTGAGTGCGTCTCGGACCTGCTGGTCGTGCAGATCGCACGGTCGGAGCTTGACCGGCGCTGCGGGCGAGACTACCGGCCGGTCCCAGTCAAACCACGGTGCGGGCGTGCGGTAGATATCAAGGATCGCTTTCTCCCGCTCCCGCCGGATGAGCTCGCCCTCATCGACGACGCCCATCGAAAGAATGTCAAACCGGCGTCCCATGATGCACCGCTCAAGCTTCCGACGCGTCTCGACCTTCCGCGCATCGGCCGGATGCCTGAGCTCAAGCCGCAGCGCCTCGCGGTACTCCCGCATCGTCGAGCGGACAACCCACTCGGCCAGTCTCACGGCCCCATGCTCATCGAGCGGGTCGTGAGCTGTGTCGGGGAGTCTCATCGGCTCAAGGTGCGCGACCACCTCAGCCGTCCTGGCGTAGCTGTCGGAGCGGTCCCACTTGCCGTCCCGCCAGAGCATCGTGGTAACCTGCTCCCGCGGATGGTCGCCGCCCCACCCATAACGCGCCCATACCTCGTACCAGCCATTGCGGTCCGGGTCCGCCTTGATCCACGGCGCCGACGGATCGACGATGTCCGCCGGCCGGAGGCTCGGCTTACCCATCGTGTCTCCTCTCCCCAACACTCGTCGCGTTGGCCGTGTAAAATAATCCGATCCACAGCATGCTGAGCAGCACGCCCACCAGCAGCCACACCGGAGGACGGTCGACTGCCAGCCCTACGATGATCACGTCAAATGACGTGATCGTGATGCCGTAGAGCACGGCGTTTTTTGTGGCGCGCCGAATCCTGCGCCTCTCTCTTTCCCTCGGTGTCATCTCCTTGCCTCCCTCTCCGGCACCTCCATGCCGGCATCAATCGCCTCGCCGTAGGCCAGCCAGTCGACGAGGGCGTCCTCATCGACCCAAGTTCTCGCCCCCCGGTGCGGGATGTCCTTCGGGCCGTACCGCTCCGGATGCCTCCGCATCTCGGCGAGGATCGCCTGCACCGTCGTCCGGCTCACGTCGAGCTTTTCCCGGACAGCCGGGATTGTCAGATACATCGTCTTTCCTCCTTGCTAATTTTAAGTTAGTGAAACGGGCACAAAAATGTCGTCCATCCCGCATCCGTAGAGCCTGCACAGCTCCTTAAGCTGCGGAATGGTCGGATAAGTCCGACCCTTTTCCCAGCTGCACAGCGTAGACTGTGCAATGCGGAGCCGGTCGCAGACATCCCGCTGCCGGAACCCCGCATTTACGCGGGCGGCTTTTAATGTAATTGCCATACTTTTTACCTCCCTTCGATGCCTCGATTATACTACCTTAAAGTTAGTGCTGTCAATATCAAAGTTAGTATTTTAGCTAATTTTTTTCTGGAAATTGCTAATTTGTAGGCGTATAATACTAAGGAAAGGAGGGCGTTATGGATGAAAAAATGAGAAAAATATTTGCGGAAAACCTAAATCATTATCTGGCGATCAACGGATACAGCCAAGCCGATCTGGCGCGACACATGCACGTGTCAACAGCGACTACGGCAAAGTGGTGCACGGCACAAAGTATCCCGCGGCTAGATAAGATTCAGACAATTTGCAACTGGCTCGGGGTCGAAAAGACTGAGCTGCTCGAGCCGGCAAATGCAAATGCACCGGAGTACTACTTTAACCGTGATGCGCGTGATCTTGCAGATTTTCTTCACAAAAATCCGGAATACAAGGTCCTTTTTGACGCGTCGCGTAAAGTCAAGAAATCCGACATCGAAACCGTAGTTAAAATGCTTAACGGTTTGAGAGATGAACCATGAGGGAGCGGTTGTATGGGGGATAAATATATACATGTAGTGGATATGCCGACGACAATCCCTGCCATGACTGTAAAAAACCGCGACGGGTCTTATACGATCCTTATCAATGCCCGGCTTAGCCAAGCCGGGCAGTTGCGGGCACTGAAGCATGAGCAGGCGCACCTGCGGAACAGGGATTTTGAGCGGGACGACTCCGCCGACAAGATCGAGGCGGAGCGGCACAAGATCAAGGGAGGGGCAGAATGAAGGTATACTCTAAGGTACTGGCATTTTGCGGCGTGGTGCTCATAATCGCCGGAGTCCTGCTGCTGATCGCGTCGCCTCTTGCGCTGATCCTTGTCGTGCTCGGCGTCATCCTGATCGCCAATGCCCGGATGGTGGGCAAGAGCACGGAGCCAGTGCATCAGGAGGGGCCGGAGGAAGCGCCTCAGACAGCCACCGCGAGCCAAGAGCCGCGAAAAGATGACAGCTCGCGCGCAGAGACGACGGAGCCTGTCGCGAGCGTTCCGCCGCCAACGCCAGAGGAGATCAGGGAGGCAGATGCACGATTCCGCGCTGAGCTGGAGGCGATCCCGGACCGCACGGAGATCGTCAGGAGTGGCAAAAAACGGGCACGGTACGATCTGGTCGGCTTTCCAGAGTTAAAAACGTCTAACATTATCAGCACGTCACATCTCGACAGGCTCGGGAGCTTCGCGGTGATCGACGTCGAGACGACCGGGCTCAAGCCGGCCAAAGACCGGATCGTCGAGGTGAGCGCGATCCGATTTGACAAGTGGGAGCCGGTAGGACGATTCTCCACGCTGATCAATCCGGAGATGCACATCCCGGACGACGCCGCCAGAATCCACGGCATCACCGACGAGGATGTCACCGACGCGCCCGTGATCGGGGATGTCATCGGAGCCTTATCTACTTTTGTCGGCCCGGCGACGGTCGTCGGGCACAATGTCAAATTTGACCTGCAATTTTTGTACTGCGCCGGCTGGAACCCTTTTGACGGGCGGCGGAGATACTACGACACCTGCCAGCTGGCGCGGACCGTCCTGCTCCGCAAGGGCTATCCCTTCACGGACCGGACGGATTATGACGTTGTAAATTATAAATTGACAACGCTGTGCGACTTCTACCGGATCCGCGACAACGCCGGCGCGCATCGGTCGCTGTCGGACGCTTACGCGACCGCGATCCTTTTTCGGCATCTCGCGGAGGCAAAAGCAAAAAACTGAAAGTAAAAAAGACCGCCCCGCGCTGGAACGCGGGACGGCCACACAGAAGGGGACAAAACATAATGCGCTCACAGTATATCCCCTTCTGGATGTAATCACAAGAAGGAGGAAAGACATGTGGGAAGAGAAACTGCCATCGGGACGCGTGCGGTTTAAGGCGCGCTGGCACGATCCGCTGACCGGCCGGTCCGGAACCGTCAGCACGACAGCTGACAAGAGCACGCGCACGACGCGGCTCCGCGCGCAGCAGATTCTGGCCGATAAGGCCCGTGAGCAGGTGGCGACCGCGAAGGTAAGCACGATCTACACGCTTGGCGACATCTATGATGCTTACATCGCCGACATCCGGCGGACCTGCAAGCCGTCAACCGCCCGCACCGTGGAGATGACCACCCGCCCGCTCGTCGATACCATCGGACGGGATTTTCCGGCGGACCACCTGACGGCTCCGGTGATCCGCAAGGTGCTGCCGGACAAACCATCGACGCACAACCTCCGGATTCGGCGCGCAAAAGCGCTGATCCGATGGGCATACCGTGCGGACATGATCGCGGACGCCTCGTGGATCGACAAGCTCCGGATGCTGCCGGACCCGGAGCGTGCCGCAAAGCTCGAGGACAAGTATCTTGAGCGGGAGGAGCTATCCGCCCTGCTGGACGCGATGGACGATGAGCAGGATCGGCTTCTCACGGAGTTTCTGGCGCTCACGGGGATGCGGATCGGGGAGGCCATCGCCCTCCGGCGGGATGACGTAGACCTTGCGGCAAGGCGGATCCATGTCAGCAAGACCTACAGCAGTGAGCTTCGGGCGATACAGACTCCTAAGTCGGCGGCATCGAGGCGGGACGTGGTGATCCAGGACGAGCTGGTGCCGGTGATCAAGGGCCTGATCGAGCTGGCCGACAGCTATGTCATACGCTCTCCGCTGCTGATCCCCGGCTACGACGGAGGGTATCTGTGCAGTCGGACCTACCAGCGTCATCTGGAGAGCGCGGCGATGAGGGCCATCGGGCGTAAGATCACGCCGCACGCCCTCCGGCATACCATGACATCCCTCTTCGCGGAGGCCGGCGTCCCGCTGGATGTGATCAGCCGGAGGCTCGGCCATGAGGACAGCCAGATCACGCGGGACATCTATCTGCACATCACGGAGCGGCAGGCCGAGAAGGACGCGGAGGCGGTGGCCTGCGTGAGTTTGCTCCACGAGTGCTCCACGTGGGGCGATGAGATGCCGAAAAATGCCTAAAAATAAGGATTTTTTTGATTTTGTCAGAGACGTGCAAAGATACTGAAAGCTTGTACAGAATCGCCAAAAACCGCATAAAACGGGCATTTTTAAGGCTGGGCATGTCCGACCATGCCCAGCCAAAATTAAAAGAAAGCTCCACAAATGCTCCACGCCCGACCGGTCAGTCCGGTGCGGAAGCGGGAAAAATAATGCACGGATTTGCGATTATCTGTTGACATTTGCGCAAATGTATGTTACTATATAATCAGCAAGAGGGAAGGGAACAAAAAAGTTCCCACACAGAGAGGAGGAAAACAAAATGTCGAGAATTTACAAGAACGTCGAAACCGGGAAATTTGAAATCGGGTATGCGGGTATAGACCTTGGTCAGTACACAATCCCGGAAACCAGCGAAGTCCTTGCCGCAATCGATGCGGCGGACACATGGGACGCATTTGACCCCGAATTTTATCGGGCCATCTGCGAGGAGCTGGGCGTCGACTATGACGCTTATGACGACCCCGATAGCCTTTTCGCGGCGATGGAAGCCGCGAACGAGAAACAGTAAAATGTCCCCCGCGTCAGCGGGGATGAAATAAATAAAAGAATTGAGATTTTCACCCGCCCCGGAGGTTACGAGGGCAGAAGGTGGAAAGAATGAAAATTCTGGTATTTGTCCCTGAGAACACTCTTCCGTACAGGTGCGGCGAGCGATTTATGATCTGCGAATATGATATGGAGATCAGGAAGATCGAGAGATGCGAGGAGTTCTTCAAGGATGAGAAGGAAGCGAAAAACTATGCTAGCGAGAATGGCATACCTGATTACACTGGCACTGTAAAGGTCCGTGCAGTATGAGAGGAGGCGAGAGGATGAGCGACACAAAAATCATTGAGATCGAGACAGTCAATACCTGCTTTGGAGTCATGGCGAGGTTCTGGGATGGAGATGCTGTCATCGAGGATGCCGGTCTGAAACAGGTGGTCAATGTGATGAACCAAATCACAGCACGTTACAACAACCTGGAGAACAAAGCGGTGCTGTTTGCCGTGAAATGAGAAGGAGGGTATCATGAGAGTCAAGAAGATGGGAGTCGTATACGAACCGGAAAACAGGTCTGTTCATGTTGTAAGGGAGATGGCGGTGAATTATAGCGGAGACTTCACGACTTCTGATTCTGTTGTTCGGGTAGGGTATGAAAATGAAGTTGAGGAAAAGAGGCGGAGTACTTTTTACAGCAAACGGCTACCGAGACATCATCTGCGTAGTCACAGGCGAGATGTCAGACGGCAGAAAGGTCTGGACAGAATGTGATGTTAACGGGAACCCCATCAATATCGAGAAGCAGTATTTTTTGCAGACAAGGGATAATTGGAGCGAGTTTGTAAGAATATAGTAATTCGCCCGCCCCGGAGGTTACGAGGGCAAGGAGGACAAAATGGAGAAAATCGTAAACAGCCGCCGCTACAACACGGAAACGGCGCAGGAAATCGGCCACGCCGAGAGCGGACTGCCCGGGGACCTTGATTGGTGGAGTGAAACGCTCTACCAGAAGCGCAACGGGGAGTTTTTCATAGCCGGCGAGGGCGGGGCGCGGACCGATTACGCCCGTCCCACCGGCACGGAGAATCTGACCGGCGGAGAGAAAATCGTCCCGCTCACGCTCGAGGAAGCGAAAAAGTGGGTCGAAGAGAATATGACAGCGGAGGATTACGAAAAGTTGTTCTCTCCGGACGCTGATCCGTCCGGAGAGAAGGTCTGGGTCAACACAAGGCTGACCCCGGAGGCGATCAAAAAGGCGAAAATGATGGTGGCGGCCGGTCACGGCACTGTTTCGCAGGCCATCGAGGACGCGCTGATGACCTACAAAATCTAATATTTTTTGCGCTTGCAGATAGAAAAGAGGGGACGGCCAGCAATGACCGCCCCCTCTCTTACTCTCAGTCTCTTTTGGCGTACCGGGCGAAGACCCACCCGATGACGTCCATCGGGCGTAAGATCACGCCGCACGCTCTCCGGCATACGATGACGTCGCTGTTTGCCGAAGCAGGCGTTCCCCTGGAGACCATCACGCGCCGTCTCGGGCACTCTGACAGCGCCATTACCAAGAAAATTTATCTCCATATCACGAAGAAACAGGAGGAGCGGGACGCTGAAATGATCCGGTCGGTTAAAATCATCTGAAAACAATTTGCCCCATATCTGCCCCACGAAAAAGGAAAATCCCCGAAAAAGCCTTTATTTTCAAGCTTTTTCGGGGATTTCTGAAGCCGATGGTCAGCTTTTTTTTAAAAAGCTCTTTTGTACCAACGGGGACTAAAAACGCCTAAAAATAAGGCTTTTTCGGGTGTTCGGAGAAAATTGATGCGCCGTGAAGTACCAAGAAGCTACAATAGTTTGCCCCACGTTTGCCCCACGTTTGCTGTCAGATTGTACAAAAATTTGAACAGTAATATTGCACTTTTACCGGAGCATCAGCCCTGAATGAAGTCATAAAAATCCTTACAAAAACTAGACAGCTTTTGGGCTCGCCGCGCCCGTTCGTAGCGCGTACGCGCGCGCAGTACCTACGCACGCGCGAACGGGCGGGCGCGTGTGTAACGCGTACGCGCGAATAGAAAAAATACCTTTGGTATTTTTTCCTGGGCGCATGCGCGCTCGTGCGCGTGTGCGTGCTCGCGTGTGCGCGTGAATAAAAAATACACCTACGGTGTATTTTCCTGGGCGTGCGCGCCTGTGTGCGTGACGCCTACCCGTGACGCCCGGCCCGCGGCCCGCGTCTCCGCCTGACACTCTGCGACGCGGCGCACGCTCTCCGCGTGATGGGCGTCAGACGTCAGGCGCTCCGCGTGTGCGGCTATCCTGGTATCTGCTGTGCAGCTGCTCCGCGTGTGCGGCTATCCTGGTATCTGCTGTGCAGCTGCTCCGCGTCTCTGCCGCCCGCGTGCCACGCTCTCCCATGATCGGCCAGCCGCGTGGCTCGATCGGCGTCAGGTCCGTCGTCTTCCGGCCGGCCGCGTCTGACCGAATGCGGGATCGGACCGCAAAACGGATGTATAACCATTTCAGACGGCCGCGACGGCCGCCTTGCTCCCGCCTACTCGCTTATAGCTGCCGCCCGCGTGCCACGCGCGCACATGATCGGCGGGCCGCGTGGCCCGGAAGACGCAGCATAAGGCGCGCCACGTCTCCGCCTGGTATGGGTCCGGATGCTACCAGGAGCGAAAAAAGGCGACGCACGCGCGCCGCCCTAGTTATAAATATCTTAAAACCATTTTGAAAATCTCTTAAAACCCCTTGTTAATCCTGTACTGTATAGCCCTCTTGATAAAACCGTTGACCGTCTCGCCGGCCGCGTCCGCGGCTGCCTTGATGGTGTCGTACTCTGCTAATCGTACATCGAGCGGGATCCTCTTTGTGTGCGTCCGATGATATTCGACGTCATACTTGTATTTCTCTTCTTTGCTTTTCATGGGCATACCCTCCCGCATCAGTATAGCATTCGGTGCGGAGCAGTGTACATCGTCAATGTTTCACAAAAACGACGTACATAGTTTGTGCATTATTCCGGCTTGAAAACGACGTACGTCGTAGGCTATGATATGGGCGTCGCAAGGGAAACGGCAACACACAGAGAGGAGAAAAACAATGGCACGTATTTACAAGAATATCGAAACTGGGAAATTTGAAATCGGATACGCGGGGATGGACCTCGATCAGTACACAATCCCGGAAACCAGCGAAGTCCTTGCCGCAATCGATGCGGCGGACACATGGGACGCATTTGACCCCGAGTTTTATCGGGCCATCTGCGAGGAGCTGGGCGTCGACTATGACGCCTATGAGGACCCGGACGAGTTGTTCGCGGCGATGGAAAAAGCCGCGAACGAGAAACAGTAAAGTAAGACACTACCCCGCGCGGAGAACGCAAGGCCGACCGACACGGCCGCGGGGATTTCTAGTAAACATGCACAATCAGGAAGGGGGAAAATTATGAAGTATTTTGATGGTTGCAAGACCGCGGAAACCCTGAAAAAGAAATACCAGAAATGGGCAAAAGCCCTTCATCCGGACAACAACCCCGGCAAGGATACAACGGCCGCTTTTCAGGAAATGCAAGCGGAGTTTTCGGCGGCGTGGGACCGCCTGAAAGATATCCACCAGGCCGCAGACGGCGAGACCTACGAGCGGGAGACCACGGAGACCGCGGCGGAGTTTATGGATATCATCGACAGGCTAACCAGAATCGTCGGCATTGATGTCGAGCTATGCGGCTCCTGGTTGTGGGTGACCGGTGACACGAAGCCGGCAAAAGACTTGCTTAAGCAAATCGGTTTTCGGTGGGCCGCAAAAAAAGGCGCTTGGTACTACCATCGTGAACCGTGGCACAAAAAGGGCGGGCGGATGACGCTTGACGAGATACGCGCAAAGTTCGGTACAGAAAAGTTTGCAAGCAAGTCGCCTGACAGCCTGACCGCTTAACCTCATACCCCGCGCGGAGAACGGAACGCTGCCCGACGTGGCCGCGGGGATTTAGAACTAGTAAACATGCACAATAAGGAATGGGAACAATTATGATAAACGACAATGTAATGCATATCAGCTATCGCGGCGGACGCGGACACATGACGCTTAACCTTTGCGCGCTGCCTTTAACAGCGTCGGAAATGCGCCGCTTCCGGGGCTATCTTGATATCGCAGACGGAGACCGCCAGGCGCTTTATCGCGACGTGTACGGATGGATCAAGCGCCGCGTGAACGAACTGAAAAAGGACGCCGACCGGAACGCCCAGGAGATTAAGGGCCTCATCTCCAACGCGAACGCGCTCCGCGTCTCCGGATACGGCCGCGATCTTCCGGTGATGGGTGACGCCGTGGAAACAGTCCGAATGCACGGCGCGACGGTGTACGCCCGCCACCTTACTAGGAACGGCGCAACGGTTAGGTGCTATCCGGGATGGACCTTTGAAAAGGGCGGGTACACTTTCGACGTCTACCAGTCGCGGAAGGCGGCGAGAAACTGCACCAGCGAGTATACAGTACTGTTGCACGGGACGGGCCTGGTTGTGCTGCATAGCCGCAACCGCATCGCTGCCGCCCAGGACATCACGCCGGAAACGCTCGACTATATCCGGACCCACACGGAAAAGATAGAAAACGCACGCCGCGAACTTGAAACCATGATGATTGACGCCGGCATGATCGATATAGACGAGAGCATCGACAACGCCGCGGAAACAGTCGAGACGTCGGAGCCGGTCAAGGAACCGGAACCGGAGCACGTAGCAGCCGACGCCGTGGAAACAGTCGAGACCGTCGCACACGACGATGCTAAAGCCGACGACGCGGAGACCGCACACAAGGACGCCAAAACCGACGCCAAGAACGCACACGGACCGGTCCCGCCGAAAACGTTCGCGGGAACGCAGATCAACGGGAACGGGTGGAAAATCCTTTTCGACGACAAGACGGGACGCACGCGGGTTATTTTAACGGACGGCGCGCCCGCTATCATGCAAAAGCTCGTTACCGTCGCGGGTTTCTGGTACTCGCCTAATCAGAAATCGTATAACAAGAAACTGTCTTGGAAGGCATACCGCGCCGCGCTGAAGCTCGCCGAACAGCTGAAAGCCGCAGCCGCATAACGCCGCAAAATCAATCTGAAACCTGAAAATTGCACAACGGCCCCGGACCATTTTCGGGGCCGTAAAAAGAAGGGAGAAAACCATGAGCGCATACGTACTCGACCAGGAAGATATCGAGCAGCTGACCGTTGCTACTGCGGCGATGCTTGAGCTCAACCGCCGCTATCCTGGTAGCTTCTATCTCGCCGCCGAAACGGTCGAGATGTTTGGTAAATACGCCGACGATCTTCACAGCCTTTACCGCGCGCTGTACATCACAAATATCAAGGCCGTGAACGGCCGCTATCATGAAGAGTCGCGGACGCTGCCAAAATACCGGCCATTGACTCCGTGGAACACGGACCGCCTGACGCTCGACACGCTCAAAAAGGCGGCGGGAAGGTTTAACTGCTATCTCTATCAATGTAGCGAGGACCCGATTTACGGGAGTGCCATCTTTAACGCCTTTACGGATATTTACAAGCTGTTATGCATGGTGATTGTCGAAAAATCGGTTAACTGGTATGGCGAGAACCGGTAACGCCGCGGAAACATTTCAAACGCCCCCGGATTATTCCGGGGGCGAGAAAAAGAAGGGAGCTAAAACATGATTTACGGAGACATCGAGCAGAAAAAAGAAGCAATCAGAGCAGCAACACGGAACTACCGGAACGCCGCCGCGGCGATCCCAGCAATCAAGCGCGTCGTGACCACTTTTGACGGCAAGCAGTACAACAAACGGTTTGATGACGCTGTGGCGTCGATCGAGCTGCCGGCCGATGGGCGCGTTTTCGTAACAAACCATTTTGAATGGTTTGAAATCCACTATCAGCCACGGGATATCTATCTCATAACCGGCTATACATGCATTGCGTCGGATAGCCACGTTGCTCCGGAAGATCAACGCCCGGAAAGCATTTTCTTTGATGGTAAAAAGATCCTGGCGGACAAGATCAACGCCGCGCTGATGGACGAGCGGGAAAAGCTTCTCGCCGCTGCCTTCCGGCTTGAGCAAGAGGCGGACAACTTGGAGATGTATCTTACCCGTATCGAGGCAGCTAAAAAGGTTTTGGCGGAGTGTGTCGACTCGCTTTCCCGCGATACCCGTGACGTCTGCGGACTTGACCGCTGTCGATACTATTAACCATTTGCGGCGGCATAACCGCCGCACGAACATTTCAAAACGCCGCGAAAACATTCCGGACGCCGTAAAACCGTTTTCAGAGGCGTGTCACATAGTCGAGACTGATCCACCCGGCCCCGGACTTGAGACGCCCCCAGCCTTTTGTGCTGCCCTTTCCGGCCCTCTGCTCGACGATGGTGTACGTGCCGACAGGGATGTGCCTTACACGCGCGTAGCCTGTCCCCGGACCCGTACGGATGTTAAGGTCTGTGATACTGACACGGATGGTGTACGGCTGAAACGCCGCGGAATCCTTTGGATCCGGATAAACCTGTTTTCCGGACGCGTCGAAAACCTTCGTCCCCGGATGCTTCTGCGACGCCGCGATAGCATTTTGGAGGACCGTATAAGCGCCGATCTGACTCTTTTCGTCCGCCCAGGACGTGCGGACGCGGTAAAAAATCTCTTCCGCTTTTGGCTTGTCAGCAGCGGCCGGCACTGTGTAACCTCTCGTCTTCCGGTACTCCGCAAGACGCGCCTTGAACTCGTCCCATGTCCAGGATGTGCGCGTATGGTTATTCCGGACATACGGGTTCGGACAGATTTTGCCAGTTACATCATAGTGACGGATGACGTGATTGACGTCGATGTCGAGGTCATCCATCATTTTCGACACGATTTGCACCGCTGCTTCCTGCGTTTCCGTGGTAAAGTACCACTTGTCGTCACTGTCGTTTCCGGAGTATTTACCGTCTGTTCGTTTCACGCACATTTCGACAGAGACGGAATTGAAATTAGTGCATTTTTGATAATACTGATGACCGCCGCTGCCCTGAAGCTTTCCGCCGCATTGCCACGTGACGCCGGTATAGTCAGTGGTGTGATGGATGGTTCCGTCCCACGCGATCGTATACGTGGCACCGTATCCGCCGTTCCACAAGTTGAAGTTCTCTCCGACGACGCCCAGGTAGTGCACAACAATCCATTTAATGTCTTTTACATCGCGCCATTTCGGAACCTGAGAGCGGCTTTCCGCGCGATTATCTACAATCGGATAGATCTTCATTCGCTTTTCCTCCGCGCTTTTAACGTTGTCATACTGTGTCAGATGATGCTTCTTAATGATCCGCATCACGCTATCTGCGTACGTCGTTCCCGTCGCGTATCCAAGACGGCTTACAGTACGAATAAGTGTTTCCGGATCCCTGATTGACAGCACTTTCTCGCCGTACTTCGGGGCGCCGCCTTTCGTGTTCGACGCGTACTTCATGAACAGTAGATAGTCCTCAAAGCTCTGTTCAATGCTGTCGTAGATCCGGAAGTTGTCTGTAATCGTGACACGCTTTCCGCCGTACACTTCTGGCGTTTCTTTCGTGAGCGATTTTCCCGGCCAGACGGACTTGTCCGCCCAACTCGCATTAAGTAGACTCGCCTTAATGCCGACCATGTTGTTGTACTTAAGCAAGGCCGCGATCTGTGGGTTATCCCAGTAAGACGGGATCCCGTAACCATTTTCAAGGCAGCTCTGTGCGATGAGCACGGATGGCAGATACCCGCCGATCTTCTTCACCACTGCGCAGACGGCCGGAGCTATGGTTCCGATGTACTCCTCTTCTGTTTTGCATGTATTCATACAGCACCTCCACGCGGCGAACGCCGCAAAAATATTTCAGATGCTCCGCGACGCCGCGAAAATATTCCGAACGCCGCAAAATCATTTCCAAAAATGCACGAACGCCGCGAAAATATTTTGAAATGCAAAAAGAGCCGCCGCAAAATGCGACAGCTCCGAAAATCATTTTGTTTTTGATGCCTCCGTATTCATCGAGTGCACCGCGGACTCAATCAGGGCCTCAAGTTGCGTGTCTGTGATCGTAATATGCGCGTCCTTGAAAGCCTGTTTTGCGATGCTCTCCACCGTATCAAATTTCGCTTCCCCCTGGCCGGAGCCCGAAACGGTCTGCTCAACGGCAAGAACAAGATTCCTGATGATCTCCGCTGCAAATGTATAGTTTTTCTCCCGGAGATCCGTTTCAGCTTTCGCTGCCTGCTTCTTCAGCCAAGGCAATGCGTACCGGACAAAGGCCGCACCCAGGGCAGTGATAACCGCGAGCAACAGGTTATAGATAATATCATTCATTGTGATCCCTCCCACAAAAACATTTACGACGTTCCGTAATCGTCATCTTCATTGTTGGCATGTGCCTGCTCATTGATATAGTTCTGGATCTTCTTCTCGGCCTCCTTTGTCGGCCCGTTGGCTCCAAGCTGCTGCAAAGCCTGTAACACACTTAGCTGGGTATCAACAAGGAGCCGCAATTCGTTTCTCATTCCGAACTGCTGTTCTTTGTGCCGTTTTACTTCATTCGTCAGCATATGGATCTGGTCAAAATCTCGTTGGAATTTCTGGTCTGAGAGTGTCCGATAATCGCGGAACTCTTTTCGCATCTCCTCGACACAGGCTTCAAGCTGGTCGACTTTTTCCTCCGGGCTGTCAATATCACGGACGCGCTGTTTGAAGCCGGGCCATTCCTTGTAAACGAAATAGCACACCAGGAACGCAATCAGGAGCCAAACGCCAATCTGATTCGCTGTCACAAAATCCGCAAGTTTATTCACCATCGGTGGCACCCTCCTATTCGTAATCATTCATGATTTCGGCAGCTTTTGCCACATCTGGAAGAATGTCCGTCTTTTGGATTTCCTCTACCGTCTCATGCTGAAGGAGCAAAATAAAAAGCCGGTCAATCAGACTGGCCATAATCTTGTTCGCCTCCACCAGCTTCAGAACATCCTCTGTTCTTAACATCAGCTTCGCCTCTCTTAAATTGTCATGCCCTACTTATTGCGCATGATCCACCTCCTGCCCGACTGCTTGCACACGGGCTGCCGTCATGCGTCAGCGCAAAACGGTCGAATATCGCTGTCCGGAGCGCTTCGCTGTCACAATGGCCAAGCATTCCGAGATAACACTGCAACGTCTCCAGTGCATCCTCCATCGATAACTCGTACCGGTTATACCTCACCTGTACACCCTTCAATGCCCTCTTGATCCTGAGGCTCGTAGCCTTCCTTAACACTGATCTATCATGCCAGACCCGGTATCCGACAAATTCTATGCCCTGCATAACTGGACGAATGCAGGTTTTCTTATTCAGGTTCAGCTCCAGGTTCTCCAAAAGAAAACGCTCGATCTGGTCCTTCCAGTCCCTCAACTGTGCCTTGTCATTGCTCAATACGATCACGTCATCCATATACCGGATATAATAATGGATTTTCAAGACTCGCTTGCAGAACTGGTCGAGCACATCCAGGTACAGATTTGCAAATACCTGCGACATAAGGTTGCCTATCGGCATCCCCACATCATACAGGCGTTCCGACAATGGAACATCGCCAGGATTGCAGCCCAACGGCAGGCCAAACGGCGTGTGTTCGCAATCTATAATCGAATAGAGCACCTGCAACAGGCGCTCGTCCTTAATCTTCTTCGCAAGCACTTCCTTCAGGATCTTATGGGAGACCCTGTAAAAGTACTTGCTGATATCGAGTTTGAGGTAGTACCATTGCCCGCCGGCACGGTGTGTCTGGATCAGCCAGTACCTCAATCTCTTCATGGCACTCAGGCTGCCCCTTCCAGGAACACAGCCGTAGCTGTCCTCGATATACCCTTTGACGAACGTGGGATTTATGACACGATAAATCGCCCACTGGACGATGCGGTGCTTAAAGGAAATCGACATGATCATTCGTTTCTTCGGTTCATAAACATAGAAAATGAAATACCGGTCTATGGTATATGTCCCGTTGTAAACCTCCTCCTGAATTTCCTTCAATTTCTCGTAGGCATCCAGGGTGTAGATCAGTGCGTCCTTCTTGTACCTCCTGCCTCGGCAGGCATCCTCCAATGCGCCTTGTAGGTTCTCCATCGAGAAAATGATGTCGAACACGTTCTTGATTTTCATGCTAAATCAGCACCCCATAAAATACAATGTGTCGCAGCTTTCACTTCCGTTACTCACAGCTTCCAAGGTTGCCCTGGGCTTTGTTTGTCTCCACCCGGGCGGCAATACCCACGCACGAATATCGCCGTTTTTCTCCTTCACCCATCCGGGATCTGGAGCGGAAACAGACTCCTTTATCCTCTCGCACTGTCCGGCAGTTCTATGAGCATACCGGCCTCTGGCATATGAGAGTAAAGCGGAGCGGAACCCGATGTTGCTGTTCGTGTTCGAACGAGCATTGTTGAGGTTGACGTTGAACACGCCTGCATTCGACGTGTTGTTCCAGTTGCCACCACAATTCGGCAAACGCGATAGCCTGTTCCCGTATCATAACAGTCAGATCCTCAATTCTTTGATATGATCCTCCTGCCATGAGCGCCATGTCGTGTGTCCGGTATTTTGCCGGACGGCTTTCTCGGAGCGTCATCATACAGCCATTTGCTATAGCCTCCAATCATCGCCCCGATTTCTTTCGATCTTCGTGTCCACTCATCACGGGACGATACACCTTTCAGGTATTTCAGCCTGTATGCCGCAGTCACGAAATCCTGCAATCCTTTATTCAGAATATCGAGCCTTTTCAGGGCAGTCTTTTTGCTCGGAGAATATTGAACCTCATTCGCAAGCAAAAGCATTTCCTCCATCGTATCCGCAATCTTGTCACCGAACAGCTTTTGATGCGGAACGCTCCACCTCTCTATGAGAGGCAGAGCATATTCCAACATGTCGATGATCTTCATCCGGATCGTGAGGTTTTCATGCTCCTGTTCGCCCGTTACGTTTCCATCTTCACGTTCAGCTTGCATGGAGACCTCCAGGTATGTGCAATGCTGCCGCATTGCAACAGTTATCAGTGACCAGTTTTACAGTTCACAGAAAGCGGAGCGGAACCCGCGGTCGCCGCCCGCGTACGAACGAGCACCGCTGAGGCCGACGTTGAACACGCCCGCACCCAACGTGTTGTACCAGGCGCCACCACAAATCGGCAAACGCTCCCCGGCCAGTGCAGCGTAGTGGTTATCGCCGCCATAATCTCCGCCCGGCTCATCCGGATACAGCAACAGAGCCTTTGCCATCTCGGGCACGGTCAGACCAGATGCGGCAGCAATAGCATTGTATCCGGTAGATCTTCCTGCTGATCCATCATCCGTCACACTACCGGTGATGAGCGTCAGCTTACTGGACAGGTAATCATATTTCAGCGTTCCGGAAGAACCCGGATCCACATATTCACCGGATGCGTTCAACGCCTTCCAGTACGTGGAGGATGCACCCATGCTGATTTCAGGATCCATGCAGTTCGCATTCGGGATGAACTGGAACTCTCCATCCTGGAGCCTCATTCCTGCGCACCATTCCCATACGTTTCCGTTCATATCGGCAATGCCATCAGGCAGCCAGTTATGGTTCCATGTTGCAGGGCCGGATCCGGTTGCGGTTCTCTGGACACGGTTACTGGAATCCAGAGCCATGGACGGCGTTCCTACTTCATGGGCATAGCTATGATCCTTGCCGTAATTGTTATTGCCCCTCGGCATGGTTCCGTTCTTACGGCTCCACAGGGCAATTTCACACCAGAGCGCATACGGGACCAGACACCATGCGCCGCCGTCGGTCTTTTTGTTCCGGCACGCTGCCAGAGCATTGTCAAAATTGATCGTTGCTTTCGGATCCTGGAACGGCAGACTGTACGCACGGTCGTTCACGACAATGCTGAGATATTTTCCAACGTACATGGTTTTCTCGACTCCATTTACAATGGATCCGGGATGAACCACATCAGAGCCGCCGGAAAGGATGGCATTGTTCTTCTGCTTCTCCCACCGAACCATAATGGACGGCATGTCCATATCGTCCAGAATAACTGTGTTCTTTCCACCGGTCAGCGCTTCGACCGCCAGTTTCATATCGTCAAAATTTGCCATGTCACGCCTCCTTCAGTTTCCAGAGTGTCAGAGTCACATTATCCATGGAAAACTCTTTTGCCACGCGTTTCGTGACGGTTTTCGGGTTTTCCGCAGATTCTTCTTTGCTGCTGTCAAAATCCGGATTGTCCTCTGTCACGTCTTCATACTGCCGTGCCGGGATGTCGACCTGCGCCACGTACTCCTGCGCGGACTCACCGACACCATTGATGAGGCCCCCCAGATAATCGAAACAGAAATCCAGATGTACCGGATCGTCTCGCTCCTTCTTTGCCAGATTGACGGACAGCTCAAAATCATTGAGCGACAGTACGTTTTTCCGGACACTGTACTCGATGACGTTCTCCGCGTTTTCCGGGATCTTCCTTACGACCATGATCTTTTTCCTCCTTCGTGCTTTCCCATCTCTAGGGCTTCCTGCGTCCGAGCCGCGATGACTTCACAGGCGTCACGTCCTTCCGCGTCGCTAGCTTCTACACCAAAAGAGCGACGGACGCTTGCTTCGTGCGCCTGCCGCTCCTCCGACTTGATAATAATACTTACCATCAGATTCCTCCCTGTACAATGCAGTTGACTGTGACCGATGATGCGGCTCCCGTGTACGCGATCTTGAAACCGTTCGTCAGCTTATCCGTGATCTCGATATCGCCCACGCCCGCGCCTGTTTTGGACAGAATCTCCACAAGAACGGTATAGTTCTTCGTGTTCCGGACGGTTCCAAGGCTGACTGTTTTCTTTGAATCGTTGAATGGATAGGACTGTGTGTTCGTCAGTGTGACCGTGATCTGTTCCCCGACCAGACCGTTTACCGCGTCGGCCTGCTTTCGCAGAAGGTCAGAGAGAAAGCGTGTCATGAAAAGTGCTTCCAGCGCTTCACTTTCCTGATGGTTTAAGTTTTTCGCACTGAGGGGCGTTCCCTGCTGTTTGACGGTTCCGGGAACTTTGATGTGCTGCACATTTCCGTTTCCTACGTCAACTTCCTTGTACCAGTCCGGATGCTCGACAATGTGGTCCTGCCAGTTTACCGGTTCAATCATGCTTCTACCTCCCTGATATCGAGCTGTACGACATATAAAAAGCCTTCCGACACGTCTTCCATTGTGAGACTGACGCTCTTTGAGAACCAGAGCTGACCGGCTGTGTCATAGAGCTGCACCTGTGTGACCGTTCCGGATCCTGAGTCCAGTTCCATCATAAACGAGATCTCAACAACGCCGTTTGACAGCGTTTCAACGGACTTAATCGCTGTCTCTTTCCAAACTGAACCGACGAAATAACGCGCCTTGCTGACGGTACGCTTTGTGTAATCCCGATATCCGGTGATGGCCTGAGTGGTTAACAGTGCCATGCTACCTTTTCCTCCTTTCTGTCTATTCTGTTGTCACTTCTCCGCAGAGTGGGAAAGACGCTTTCCATTCTTCTGTTGATATGGTCATGGCGTTTGGCGCATCCTTAAGGCCGATGGCTGTCTTCGGGACTGTGCCGGTCAAGGGCTCTCCTGCGTAGGGGAAAGCTACGATGTATTTCACGCCACTACGCACGCGGAGCTGAATCGTCGTGCGCGCACCTATGCGAAGGTCATCCTGCATAACGGAACGGACGGGTTTCACTTGCTGCACGGCTTTCCGCGCCCAAGAAAGCGATGAGGGCGTCACGGTTCCGAACAGCGTCACGCGGAAATGAAAGGGATCACCGCCGTACTCCTGCGCTTCCTGAATCAGCACATCAGAGAAATACCCGTCAAGATACTGCTGTACACCTTTCAGAGTCCCGAGGTACCGATACATCGGAGTGGCGCGCTTCAGCCATTCCCGTTTCTGCGCAATGCTTGCGTTGTTGTCATACGGAGCATTCGTTTCCCAGGCAAGTTCATCAAGCCGCCATCCCGGCATCTGATCGATGTCGGTGAGAAGCGTAAAACCGTTCTGAATCACGCTTTCCATCCACCGGACACCCGCTTCAAGCGCTTTTGCAAGAGCGTAGCCGTTCTTATCCTTCAGGATGAACCGCGGTACATTTTCTTCAATCCGATAGTCAATCATCTCTGTTCTCACCCCGATTTCTGTGTAACAGAAATGGTGCCGGTGCACCGCTGTCCCTGCTCGATTTCTGTATAGGCTATCGTAGACGAGCCATTGAACGTACTTGTGCTGTCAATTGTCGCCCGTGTCGCGCCCGCCTGATAAATGAGCGCCACCAACCGATCCGGGTTGAAGGGACGTCCGATCTTCTTGTTCTGCCAGTCCTGATATTCTGTGATGGCGTCATCGATGGCTTCCTTTGTATCGCTACTTCCGTCAGACGTATAAGTCAGGTTCAGCACATATGGGATGTCCGTCGCTTCTGACACCACAACCTGATCATTGAGCGGGCGGACATTTGTTCCCGACAGAGCCTTTTCCACCATCCCGAGTACGGTCTTCTTCTCACTGGCTGATGTACTCTCGATGATCAGATAGACATCGACGACGCCTGCTCCGCCGTTCACTGCGTTCGCGTCCAGCACCTCACTGCTGGCGCTCTTTGCGGCGGCTTCATACTGCTGCTTCGGACCGGTCGTGACAGATGCCACACCGAACTCGCGAATCCGCTCTCGGTAAGCGTCGTCCTCTTCTTCATCCGTTCCGCCCGTCGCATCGGCAAGCGCCACAATCCGGTTGATGTTCGCGTCTGGCGCGGACAATACCAATTCCGCGCCCTTCGTAAGGCCATTCCCTGCGGTTCCCTCTGACGAGCAGATAACCTCCGCTGTCAGAGTTTCCTGAAGACCGCTGATCGGAAGATCATTGACCAGTTCGTAGAAGATCTGACCGTCTTCCGTCATTGTCGTTCCGGCTTCCAGCGTTTCCGCTGCATAGGTGGCATTCGTCGTGATTTCAACTGTCGTTGTGGCGGACTGCGCCGCGATCCGGGTGCATCCGCGCTTATCTCCGATAGCATCCAGGTACTCTCCGTCCGCATACTGCAATGTTTGACGACGGAGTGAGGTATCGAGACTCGCCAGAATCTGCACCATACCTGCCTGCACACCACGCAGCAGCATCTCTTTCTCATCCCCCGGATAAAGGATATCGCCGCCAGCGTCCATATAGGCTTCGGTCATGATATCCCAGACATCATCGGGGTCAAAATAGAGATAGTGGAGTTCCGTATCATCCATCAGTCCTCTTCCTCCTCTCCGTCATCCACATCTACCGTCACCCGGATATATATGCTTCCGTCCTGTAACATCGTCGTTTCTACTTTCGTTACCGTCACTTCCGGCTCCCACCCCATCACACGATCAAGCTCCGGGGTCAACTCATTTTCAAAGTCACCGATAGGAAGATCAAAGAGGTCGGTATCGAATCCCCGCATACGGTCATAAGGGACTTCCCCCATACGGCACATAAGAAGGTTCTTCGCATTTTGAAGTGTCCGTTTGAGATGGTCCGTTTCCTGAAAATCAATCGGGTACGGGACATTATCAATTTCATACTGTGCCACGCTATCCCTCCTCAGTGCTTCAGCCACCACTTGTTTTTCTTTGACGCCTTCTTAACCTTCGCAACAAAAGACCGAACGGCTTTAATGGCCTTTTTTGCCTTCGCGGGCCTTCTGCGATTTGTTTTCTTGGGGATCTTATAGACGTGCGCGACCTCATCCCATCGGTTCATGCCGACCGGCTCGCCACTGATCCGGTTCTTTACGATCTTGCTCTTGTACTGTGATTTTGTGGTCTTCTTGGTTGTTTTCTTTGAGCTTCCACCAGACCGGGATCTTCCGCTTGACCTGGAGCCGCTGCCGCGCGAAGAACGCGCCGAAGATGTTTTGGTAGACTTCCGCTTGCCGCCCGACGATCCGCCAGAAGTTTTACCGCCATCCAGAGAACTCTGCTTGAAGGTCAGGGAGAGATCTGCCCGAAGCCAGGTATTGTTCGGCGCAATTTCAAGCTCTTTCACCTGCGCACTGATCAGCATCAGCTTATAGGCAAACAACTTGCTCGACCCGACGTAAAAGAAATCGCTCTTTCCGTCTCTTGCCTCCGCCACAAACGCAAGGGCTTCTTTCCGAACATCGACACCGGCGAATGCATTCAACTGAATCGTGATCGTGGCTTCCGTCGGGCTTCCGCTCTTCCGCTTGATGTACCCCTGGCTGGTTTTTTCCTTATCGCCCTTTGTGGCGTTCTCCGTATCGCTCGCGCCCTTTAAGGTAAGGTCCTTAAAGCTGAAAATGCGCCCGCGCGCAACCAAGAATGTATGCCCGCCCCAACGGCCGGTTTGCCGGGTCTTGTTGTTACTGCTGGCACGACGGGCGGGCGTTTTCTTTTTCTGCGCCTTCACCTTGACGGCGCTTGCTTTTTTCTTCGCCATCCGTCACTCCTTCCAGGGCGCCGTATCTGGCATCTCCGTTTCATCATCTTCCTCCTCGTCCTTATCTCCGATTTCGAGAACGGGAAGATCGACATACTCGCCGCCCCGGAAGACACATTGTTCGACGAGATCAGGATTTGCGGTCATCAGTTCGGCAGCGTATTTTTCGTCACCGTAGACCATGAGCGCGATGAAATCGAATGTGTCGCCCGCCGAACAAACGTACTGCTGTCCGCTGAATGTCATGCGTACACCTCCAATCTGTCGCGCCGCTGCTTCTCCTCATACCAGCGTTCAAAACGCTCCTTATCGTCTTTCAATTCTTTCGCGACACCAGTCGAATCATTCGCATTGATCGTTGGGCTATAGATCAGTGTCGTCGAAGAACCGGAGTCGGTTTCGGACGAGCTGAATGACGAGTCGGATGAGCCGGACGCGCCAACCATAGAGAGAAGATCCGGCCACGTGAATCCGCTGGCTGCACGTGCCTGATCGAGAAGGCTGGCCGTCGCGGCGGTATGCTCCTCCGGGATGGCCCATTCGGGACCAGCCTCACCGAAGATGGACGCCTCCGTCGCCCGGCCGCCTTCCGCGAAACCGGACGCCCCCGCTCCGATACGGGAGACCGCCCCGGCAACAGATGAGGTATGCGCTACGACATTTACCGTGATTGTCCTCCCCTGATAGGCGTTAATCGCACTGGCAAGGGCCGCTGTATTGCCGTCTACATTTTCGAGAAGGTACTGCCCGTTCTCATCCTGGATGCTCATGTGAAGGTCACTCGCGTCACCATCCACATAGGAGAGAAGTTTCTGCCCATCTTCTGCCTTGATTGTGGCCTGCAAGTTCGTCGTATCGCCGTTCACATTGACGTCAACACCCTGCCCGGCTAACTGATCCGCTGCGGATTCACCTTTACCGCCTACATAAGGGTCCAGCTCAACCGGGATCGGGTCGGGCTGCTTAATCGCGCCCTCATCAAGGTTTGGCTCAATCGTGACCGAAAAGCCGTAGCTGCTAAACTGCTGCTGAAGTTCCGCAAGTGCCTGCGCCGCATCCGCGGAAATTGAAATATTCGCGGTTCCTTCTGTCGTGGTTGCAGTCGTGGGCGCGGTTGACGTCTCTGAGGTCGTTCCGGCAAAAGTGTCCTTCGGACTCTGGTTGAGCACGGAGAGGACACTTCCCAGAACGTTTCCGAGATTTGACCAGGCATTTTCAGATTTTGCACCGCTCTCCGTGGTCTGCTTTGTGTTTTCCTCAAGAGACTTTCCGGAGTTCTCAAGGGTTGTGTTTGTATCTTCCAGCGCTTCTTTTGCGCTCATAACGGCGGCTTCCGTTGAATCTTTATATGCGGCAGTCTGCTGCGTACTATCGTTGAGCGACTTGTTGGACTCGTTCAGCTCGTTATTCGTGATCCCGAGGAGACTGAGGAAGTTATCAAAGTTCTCCTTGTTTAGCTGCTCTGACCCGGAACCTTCGTTTGCCTCAAAGTTGGAAGACCAGAGTGTGCCGTTTTTATCGTACATGAATCCAAGGAGGCCACCTGTATAGTCCTTCATCTCCTGCTGGCCGTAGTTGTTCAAGATCTGGTCCATGGTGTAGACCTGGGCCATCCGATTCGCCAGACTGACACTCTCGCTGTCGCCATTCTTCATCAGGGCCTGATAGTTTTCCGCGATTTGATTGTACCCGCCCCATCCGGTGATGATAGAGGCCAGTCCCTCGCGGAGGGCCTGAAGCTTTGGACTTCGTTCGATGTCCGAGTAGCTTCCAAACTGTTTACTGTAGGATTGAATCGCGTCCGACATGGAAGTCGTGCCCTGGTCAACGGCAGACGCCAGACCCTTTAAGCTAGTATATGCATCGCCTGCACCGCTCCCGGTAAGTCCTGAGTCCCACAGTTCATACAGCATATTGTTCTGCCCGGATGTAAGCTGTGCTTTATAAGCGTTGTAGTTCTCGTCCAATTCAGCCAGGACAGCTTTTTTCCGCGCTTCTGTTGCGTAGTCGCCATTAATCTTTTCATGGTTCTGAATCGCCTGATCCCACTGGTACTCTAGTGTATATTTCGAGTCGAGATACTGATCTTCCGCATCAGAGAGCATTTTCTCCGATGATTCCTGAATCTCCTTTGCTGTGGTCTTGATCTCATCCCGGCTTGCGTGCTGCGCCTTATATTTCAGCTTTGCCGTCTCGACATACTGGTTTTCCTTAGTCTGCTCAAGCTGTGCTTTGGAGATTTCATTGTTCATATCCTGAACAACGCCGAGAATGTTCGAGCGTTCTTCCTCAGACAAGGATCCATCTTTCCATGCATCCGTGATCGCGTTCCGAAGCTTCTGTCCCAGGGCCTCTGCATTTGCGATCCCTTGATTCATAGACTTTTCCAAAAGCTCAATGGAGTCCTGGTAAGCCGGATTATTTTCGGCTTCTCCGTCCCCTCCGAACAGAAGGTTCAGCGTACTCATCTGCGCGGCGGCGCTGTTGGAGATCGCATCCACCATCGACGTAACCATGGTATCCGCGTAGCCCTCGATTTTGGTCTGATCTGCATCGGTCAGGGTTAGGCCAGAGATGAGCTTGGTTGTGAGACTGCTAGCAAGTTGAGCGCTTGCAGTGTCATAGTTATTCGCTGCCTCTGTTACAGCATCACGGAACTCATGGATCGTGCTGGTCGCGCTATCATAGGAGCTTTCCATCTGCGAAAGAGCGGACTGAATCTCAGTCTGATCGAGCGTCCCCGTACCGAAAACATCGTCAATCTTGTTTTCATTTACCTGCTGCATTGCGCCGGCTAAAGCAGCTACAGTCGTCACTCCAAGCGCAATTGCGCCCGTTGGAGACAGGAGATTCCCAATCAGCCGGAAGGCGCCACTTGCAATAGCCACTCCCGGTCCGGCAAGTGCCACTCCGGTAAGCCCCGAGACAAGCACGTCAAGTGTTCCGGGATCGAGGTTGGAAATCTCGTCCACAATGCCACCAATAGCGCCCATTGCATTTGACAGCGGGTCGGAAAGGCTTTCTCCGACGAGCTGCTGTAAACGCTCAATCTTGGACTTGAATGTCTCGATGCGTCCGTCCAGCGTGTTCATCATGGTCTCGGACGCATACTCGCCATAGCCCTCCGCCTCACCGTTCTTCATGGACTCATAAAGGCCATCCCACTGTTCCGACGCGCCTCGTAGGAGAGTCAGCGCTTCGGTGACGGTCCTCGTCCCGAACACGGTCTGAAGGATCTTCAGAGCGTCCTTGTTCTTCTCGATCTTGTCATAGCCGCCCGCGATCTGACCAAGGGCCTGATAGAGATCCTGGTAGGTTTCCAGTGTGCTCTTCAGCTGGCCCTTGTCGTCATAAGCACTGAAACCGGCTTCTGCCAGTTCCGCATTCGCGGCTGACAGTGCCTCATCGTTCATGATCTCCGAGGTTTCCTCACTGGTGGCGCCCAGTTCGGCCATAGCCTCCGTCGCTTTATCAGTCGGAGCGGCCAGACGAAGAATACTGTTCCGGATCAGCGTACCCGCATCGGACCCAACTGCACCTGCATTCGCCGTCACAGCGAGGAGTGTCATCAGCTCTTCCGTGCTGTCTGCGAACCGCATGGTGCTGCCCATCCGGAGCATCGCATCTCCGAACTCCTCAACCGTCGACGCGGAGCTGTTCGCTGCATATGTCCACAGGTCAATGAAATTTGTAAGGCTCTTTCCGTCCTCATCGAACTCAAGCCCGAGTCCATTCGCGGATTTCACGATGTAATTGACCGCATCGGAAAGATCGAGACCGCCGGCCTGTGCGAGCTGCATCGCAACCGGAATGCCGTTCATGATCTGATTGAAATCCCATCCGGCGTGGGCTGCTTCAGAGATAGCATTGCCAACATCGTCGGTATGGAAAATTGTCGTGGCTGCCCACTGTGTCGCCGCTGCGTCAAGCTGGGACATCGTGGAGGACAGCTCCTGCGTATTCCGTCCATACGTTGTGGAGAGTGCGACTTCCGCGTCCGCCATAGACTTCTCATAGCCGCGATAGACCTCGATTGACTGCTTCCCGAAGTCAATCAGCTTGTCACTGACCGGCTGCACAATCGACGCAATCTGAGCCAGGGTATTTCCGATATCGGAGAAACCGTTCCCGACTTTCGCGTTAATGACAATATTGGTATTTAATGTCTGAGATGACGATGCCATACGCTACCTCTCAAAACTTCCCGATGATCCGTCCTGTCCCGTCAGGGAACACAAAATAATAAACGCGGTCGCCCGCCTGATAAACCGTCTTGGAAAGTCCCTCAATGGTTCCGGTCAGCTTAAGAATCTCCATCGGCTGCATCGGCTGTGTTTCAATGCCCTTCTGGTCAAGGGACGCGACAATCCAGCCATCTGAGACCAGCTTCTTCAGCGTTCCGCGTTCAATCCGGGCGCCGCCCTCTTCCTGTCTCATGCCTTCACCTCATACGATAGTGTCGATGCATCGGTACAGTGTCACGGTTGACGTCTGATTCATGATATCGTGTCGCACCCCCGCCACGATCCACTCTCCGGCTGCATCGGTATCACCGGAAATGTCAAAGCGTTCCATCGCAGTAAAAGACGGCTGAAATTCACTTGAAAGAACCACGCGTTCGCTCGGAAGATTCAATGCGAACAGCTTTCCGCGCGCCCAGCGCCCCGCCTCTGCGTTCGTCATCGCGGGAAGGGAATGAAGGATAAGGGTTTCCGTTGCGTCGTCATCGGAGTCCCAGGCAGTCGCAGACGCATAGGGCGTCTCGACTGTCACGGACTTATAGCGAGCTCCTTCCCGGATGTACTGAAAGCCCCTCTGGCTGGAATAAAGCTCGATCTGCTTGGCAGCGGGCCGCTCCTGTGCGTACAGGACTCCGATTGCCTTATAGGCTCCGTTCTCGCATTTAAGGACAGCATTTTCCATTTCCAGATAGCGCGCAAGAAACGCGGCGCATCCTTCGTTCTCCCGTGTGATGTAAGTCACCGGAAGACCAAGGCTGAGGCCGTATGCCTCCGCGCTCATGCCGGATTCCGCCGCGCAGCGGTTCAGGATAGCTCCGGAAGTCTGCTTATAGAAACTTTCAAAGCCACGGTTCCGCGCTTCAAACGGGATAGACGAAGCCAGGATCCGGAACTTCCCATCCCCCGGGAAAATGTCGGAGACATACATCGCGCCACTGTCATAGCCATTGTCCGTGACGGAGATCAGGTCTCCCTTTTTTGGCCCCCAGCTGTACCATTTTCCTGCATTCTCGAAAACGGCTTCCAGGCTGTCACTCTTCTTCCATGCGTGGTCTCCAACCGTCAGAGAATCAATTACCACGTCATCTGTGATATCGGCGCCCTGGTAGAAAAGGTTCATGATTACTCACCCCGGTTTCGTCTCTGAATCACCCGGCAGATAGTCCCGTACAGGTGGTGGAAACGCCGGATTGTCAGTGTCAATAGGTCTGTGATCGACGTGTGCGTGACCATGCCTGCTTCAATTACTTTTTCAAGATACGCATCCGGCCGGCACGCGTCGCAGAGTTGAAAAAAAGCATTGCAAGCTGTATCCCCTCCAACGCGTCGGTCATTCCGATCCGCTCAAGAATGTCGCGCATGTCGAGCGCTTCCATCTCCTTCGATACGGCTTTTCCGAAAAGGGCCAGAGACTGACGATATGTGATCCGGTAAGTCTGTGTTGCGCTCCCGTCGCTGTCCATAGCGTCGATATAGTCAAGTCCGGTCAGCTTCGTAAAATCGTAGGAAAGGGATTCCAGCGTCTCGCCGCCTGCTTCAATCGGTGTTTCCAGTTCCAGAACCCCGCGGCCGTCCTTGATGGCTTCCAGCGCGTCCGCACTCCGCTTCTTCGCTTCTTCCATCCGGTTCTTCAGCTCTTCCGCGACTTCCTTCGCACTCTTCGGAGCGGTGTCTTCTGCTGCCTTCTTCCCGTCTTTCTCCGCTTCTGCTTCCATGTGTTCTCCTTATCAAAAAACGGGCCCCGAAGGACCCGCTTTTCCAGAATGGTTATTTCAGCATGTTCTGCACGACATCCGTGTACGTCTTGCCATTGTACTTGATGACGCCGGCCATCGCGTCAATCACCGTTGTCACCTTCCCGTTTACTTCTTCCTCGTACCGGAGGCAGGAGTACGTGTCGGTGCTGCCGTAAGGCGATCCGCTCTCAATGTCGCCTTTTTCGGTTTTGGTGTGGACACCGACCAGACGATACTTGACGCTTTCGTGCTCGATTGCACCACCTGCGACGTTGTAGCGCTGGCGGACGGTCCGGAACTCGTGATGGTGGAGTCCCGGAACCCCGAGGCGGTCACTGTTCACGCCGTTGTTGTGCGTGATCGTGTACTCCATCGCTTCCAGATGGGTGATATTCGGCATATCCACGTCCATCACCATACCGGAAGAAGAAATGGTGTCCGTCGGGTGGGAAATGGTCGGAAGACCGACCTTCGTGACATCTTCTACAATCGCGCCACCGTCAAGGAGTCGATGATCCTCAACGTTGTTATATACTTTCTTCGGCATCTGCTCTCATCTCCTCTCTCAAGATTCGCTGTCCGCAAAATAGGTGACGAAACCGTCATCTGTCCAGCTGACAATGGCTGTCATCGACTTCGCAAGCGGTGTTGTCGTGACATTGAACGAGAACGTGAAGTCGCCGTCCAGAAGATCACTCTTTGCGTCTGCGCTGGAATCCGCGGAAACCTGACCATAGATCAGTGCACCGATATTCAGCAGCGCGTCAAGACGTGCCTGTTCCTCGGAGACAATGGTCTTGATGTCGTTCGGCGTGGTTGGCTTGTCAATGTCAAGCATCCGGCGGGCCTGGAAGTCGTTGCTGATGTAGTACAGCATCATCCGGTTCGTCTCCGCGACATTGATGTCTGTTCCGTTCGACTGGTCATAATCCGCGCTGTGCGCGCCCCAGATAGCCCAGCGTCCGCCGATGTAAGCCGCACTGGCAATTCCGTTCTTGTTCAGCTTCTCGTTGATCACAGCGTCGTCATACACGCGATCCTCGTAAGCTTCGCCAAGGTACAGGTTCTCAATCGCGCTGCAAGACGTGTTACTTGCCGTGTGATACGGAATCCCATCCTGCGCAAGAAGAAGCTCCTGGAAGTTCGCGGCAGCCAACACGGAGAGATGGTACTTCTTTCCGTCCGTCCCCTTCGCCATCGGGAAATAAACGGTCTCATTTTCCCTGTTGTAGCCGTTCGCATCCTTGAACTTCTTGACGGTATCAAGCGTGACTGCGGTTCCATCAGTCGTCACAATCGGGAGATCAACGAACATGTAAGCATCCCAGTGCTTGTTGATCTTCTTCGTGTTTGCTGCCATCGCAGCATGAACAGCCGGGATGGAAGAGAAGCCCGGTGCAACCACAAAGGACGGGGTATAGCCGGTCAGCGGATAGACGCTGATCAGTGCATACACGCCCTTATTGAGGCCCATGCCGTCCGTCGAACCGATCACGTCTTCGGCCGTCACCTTGGACGGGTCAACCGTACTGTACGTGATGGTCAGGTCCGTCGTACCAAGCGCGCCGTGAGACAGCTCCGTCAGGGTCAGGGTCTTCCGATCGATACTGTAGGACAGGGAGAAGTCAGTTCCCCTTTTCTTCTCGACCTCTCCGGACTTCACAACAACGGTGTCCTGAATGATGCTTTCCGCCTCCGGAATTGTCACGACTCCGTTCTCCGGCTTCTTCGTGATCGATCCCGCCTTGTCGGCCTTATGCTTCGCCGGGTCCAGCACATTGATGAAGATGAGCGGGCCGACGCCCTTTGACTCAAAATGAACACGCATCGCCTCGCAGAGCGTATAGCTTGCAAAGTCGTCGGAATAGCCGAACTTGCTTCTTGCTTCTGCGATATTGTTCACCACGATCGGCGTGTTCACGTTGCTTGCACCGCCCACGACAGTATGTACCGGAGCCGTGCCGATGTACACCATAGCGGCGGGGCTGTTTGTGGCGGCTTTCGACCCGACTGCGTTAATCTGGCCGTAGGCGCCATGCTTGTAATCAGCCATTTTTAGTCCTCCTTATGAGAGTAAATCTTGAATTTTTGAATTGTGCCCTTCGTCGGCATGACCGCCGAAAACGACATTCACAAAGCCGTAATAGAGTGGACGCTTGTCAACGATATAGCTCTGATCCGTATACAGGCTATAAGTGATCGTGTCCTCCTGAACCCAAAGATCCGTGTTCGGAATCACCCGGTCGCGGAGCAGGCATTCGATGCAGTCATCCATCCAGTCGAGGAGTGCGTAGAAGCCGGTCTCTGTCCCTTCCAGCAGAAGAGATACATCGGTTCCCTTCCCCTTCTCTCCAATTGACTCGACAAAACCGGGAAGACGGGTTCCGGGTTCATAGAGGCAGAAGAGAATGCTGACTGCGAGATGCTGCCCCATCATGGAAGGACGGTGCACGTTGTTGTACCGGTCGAACCGACGTTCTTCCATGTACTTCGCGTAGGTCTGGTTCGGCATGACAATAATGCATGGACAGACGTTCGAGACGTCCTGTGCATTTTCAGAGATGAAACCGTTCACGCTGTCAATCTTATCCGGCGCCCAGCCCATATAAACGGTCGGCTCCCGCCGGATAATCTGGTCAATCTTCATCCCCGGCGCCGGTGCTTTCATCTCGCGTCCTTCGCACAGGTTCTTTTCTATCCAGATCTTCAGCTTTCTCAGCCGCTCCGTTGTCCTCATTCGTATGCCCTCGGATCGTAAGAAGTTAAGGTGATGCCGTATACGCCCGCATTATGTACCACATCGAGCACGCGCATCTGCTTTTCGTCAAAAATGACATGCGTGTTCGGTTCCGGTCTGCCGGGGAAGCCTTCAACTGGAACATGGATCAGGATTGTCCGCGTGTTGTTATCCCAGGAGATATCATTGACGTTGTTGTTCTTCCGCTTTAAGGCTTCTTCCTCATCCGGGACACAAAGGATTTCATTGCCGTTCCAGTAATGCGTTTCCGCGAAGTGATCCGGATTCTCAAATACGCGTGCAATGTCGTCATGAATCCGGTCCTTCAGCGACATATCACGCGTCCTTTCCGGCTTTTGTGGAAGCGGCCTTCACCGGTTTTGCCGGTGTTTCTGTTTTCTCCGGAAGGACTGCAAGGCCCTGTTCAATGAGTCGCGCGGCATAGCTGGCATTGAACTCCGCTGTTTTTCCGCACTTCACAAGCAGCACTTTCACTTCGTCTTCCTCCTTCCCGTTTTCTTCTCAGAAGATACGATTCCCTCCATCACGTCGATTTCGGGTTCTGCACTTTTGTCAGCTCTCTCAGACGGTTCTGTCTGCTCCTCCGGCGAGGGACGGTCCTCAAAGATAGCATGAGCGCCAAGAAGCCATTTACGCTCCCCGGCGCTCAGCGTCTCTTCGATTACTTCGCCCGGAACATACAGACGTCCGTTCAGCTTGACGTAATGCTCCGCAACGTACATGTGTCAGCCTCCTCAAGCCTGCGGCAGAACCGTCGCCACACACCAGCCGTCCACGTTGGCCGGAACAATGGTCGGGCAGGAGGTCAGGCGGTTCTTGATCGCGTTGCCATCGATGGAACCGTACCGCAGCGGGACTTCCTTGCGGATGTAGGTCTTGTGCTGCGCGTTCGCGCCCGTCTCCTCGACCTGCGTGACCGGGCCGTGGTAGATATTGAGAACGCCACGACTGCCCGCGATGAGTGTGCCTTTCGGAAGGAACGGTTTCACCTTACCGTCATCATCGACGAAGGTTCCGGACATCGAATACATCTCAACGCCGTCACTGTTCCACCCGATAAAGCGGAGGCCGGAGCCACGGTACTCGCTGTTCAGCTTGCCCATGTCGATATTCCGGCCGTCAAACAGGCGGATGTAGTTGCTGTTCTCACGGATCGCAGACGCCACATCCGGAGCCATGACGATCATATCGACGTAGCCCATACCGTCATAGACCAGATCAAAGATGGAGTGCATGTCATCATCAATCTTGGCGCCGGACTGATCCCAGGTTGTCGCCGGTGTGAACTTATTCGTGAAACCATAGTCCGCGATCATGGATGCCTCTACGCCGCGCCCCTCGTTCGTGTACGTGAAGACGGACAGCTTGCCCGTCAGAAGAACCTGACGCGTCATCCACTCACGACGTCTCTGAATGGCTTTCCGCATGTCCATCAGGTCCTGCGCAAGCATCTTCTTCTCACGCTCCTGCGGTGTCATCGCGCCTAAAACCTGCTCACCGAACATGCGGCCCTTCAGATTCTGGTCTTCAATGATGCGTTCCGGCGCAATGCAGCAGAAGCCGATTTCCCGTGTCTCGAATCCGTCACGGTCCATCAGAACGCCGCCGGTTCCCGGATGCACCGTCGGAGCCATCCGGCGGCTGCCTTTGCGGTAATCGTAGATTGCCTTGTCGTCTTCAACCAGACCTGCTTCATGTCCGAAGAAGTCATACAGCACGCTGTATTCACGCGGCATTTTATCGATGGCCGCAAGCTGTGCTCTCGTCGAATAGATATCCATCTGCTTACTCCTCTCCGCGCTTTATCACGCGCCCTTGACTGTGTTCGTAAAGGTCTCCGCGGATTCCTTCTTGTCGAACACGATGTTCTGCCCACGAAGAACGGCCTTGCTCTCCGCTGTCAGGCTTGCACCCGCGGCCAGCTTCACCGTGCCGTCAACAAAGATACCAGCACGATAAGCTTTCGCGTCCTCCGCGACCGCTGTCGATCCGGATGCCGGAGCCTCCCCTGTGCTGACGTCCTCGGCCAGAACGACGAGCATATTTGATGCTGTCACCTGGGCTGTCGCCGCCGGTGCGTAAAGTCCGTCGGCTCCACGATACAGCAGAGTCCCCGCCGTCAGTGCGCCATTTCCGGGCTTGCACGGAACAGAGATCACATCCGCGCCTTCCGGGTCGGCCAGCAGATTTGCATACGTGCTTGTACCAATCACGCCATAAAGATCACTCATGGTCTGTCCTCCTCATCAATACATGCTGTTGTCGCCGTTCGCGACGTACTCAGAAGCATAACGGGCCATATCGTCCGCATTGGCCTTCAGAGCCTGCTCCTCTGTTTCAAGTCCGGTCTCAGCGGCTCCGCCGCGGACGTCTTTTGCCGGTGCGGTTTCTGCCTTCCTAGCCTCCATGAAGTCGTGCCCCTTCTGTTTCATCGCGGTCACAACCTGTTTCTGGAAGTCGAGCGCCGACGTGCTGTCCGCTTTTGCTTTCTCAGCCAGGTCTTCATAGCCCGGCATGGTCAGCGCGTCGATGTCGGAGAGGCGTTCGCGCTCTTCACGGACGGCCGCGTCCTGAATCTGCCGGAGAAGATCCGGATTTTCATCGCGGAGCTGTTCCAGAGTGAGATCTTTGAGTTCCATTGTCTGTTCCTCCTTTTTTTCAGTGTCTGTATGAGAAGGTTTCCCACTCTGGGGACAACCGTTTCCCACTTTGTCTTCCGGCTTTTCCTCCGGAGCCTGTTCGGTGATCTGTCCGGGGATGTCACCGTAAAGGCGTTTCATGAGCGCCATACTCTTTGGCGAGACGGAAGCCACTGCCTTTTCGGTCTCAAGTCGTTCATCGCAGAAGCCGTTATCCACAGCCTCCTTTGCGGTGAACCAGGTCGTCGCGTCCATCCAGGACTTAATCTGGTCCGTGCTCTTTCCGGTTCTTGCCGCATACATCTCGTGAAACTGCTCCTCCATCTTGTGAAGATGTTCCACTGTCTCTTCCAGCTCAGACGCGTTCCCGACTGCAATGGTCATTGGATTGTGGATCATGAACTCGCTGCCGTCCGCAATCACCACATGCGCTTCCGGGATGGTGACGAACAGTGTTGCTGCACTGGCGCACAGCCCTTCGATCATCACGCGGACAGACTCGAAACCGGCATTGATGATCATGCTCCGCATTGCAATCGCCGCGTAGACCCCACCGCCACCCGAGTTGATCCGGATGTTAAGGCGCTTTGCTCCTGCCTCCTTCGCGGCTTTCAGAGCTTTGTCAAAGTCGGTCGGCGTCGTCTCATCTCCCCAGTACTGCTCATCCGCAATCTCGCTGTAGATCAGGACTTCCGCGTCCTCTTTCTTTGGATCGGTCTTCATGGTGAAGCGGAGACGATAGCTCTCGCCCGTGCTCATCACCACAGTTGATTTCCTCATGTCTTCTCCTCCGCCTCCTCGGTCTCTTCTTCACTGTCTCCGGCTTCTCCCAGTCCGGACGTTTCTGCATCTTCGCCCAGCATTTCCCGTGTCACCGCGATTTCCTTCTTTCGCTGACGCACATTCGCAGACCAGTCGTTGCCATTGTACTCGGACGCCTCCTGCTCCTGCGTCGTGATGTTGTTGGCGATACGCGCCGCCGCGGCGTTCACTTCTTTAAGCGGATCGACGTGTCCCATGCTCGCGCCCATCCAGACACAGCCGCACCAAGCCTGCCGGACAGCCGGATCGTCGAAAAAGCCGGGCGCGTCAATGCGTCCGGTCGCCACGGCCTCGGAAAGCCACTGTTCATAAATCGGCTGGTTAAAGCCATTATTGAATCGTGTCCGGTAAACCCGGACCGTCCGCCAGAAGTCCAGCAGAGCCGCGCGGGCGGCAGTGTAATTGCTCTCATACTTCTTGATAAGCACTTCTTTCGGAATGCCCATCGAAGAAGCGATGACGGTAATGCACGTGCTGACGAAGCTCTCGAACTGAGCATTGCTTCGGAGCGGGTTCACCGTTGCGATTTTCTTGCCAGGAGGCAGATTGTAGATGGCGCCTGGTGCAAGCTCTAACTTCAGGTCATCGTCCGTTACCTTGTCATCTTCATTGACCGCATCTTCGAGTCCGAACTTTCCGTCATCCTCGTCGCTCTCGATGAAGCATGTCAGCATAGCGGACACGACATTTGCGGCAAGCTCAGAGTTCATATAACGCGAGAACTGCTTTAGCGCTTCGATCTCCGCGGCCACAAATGGAACGCCTCGTCTCTGCTCTGGACGCTCATAGGTCATTACATGCAGGATGTTTGGATAGCCCGTATCCTTCCCGAATGCCTCGACAGCTGTCCAGACAAGCTCTGACGTATTGCTGTCGGCCAGTGGGCTTTTTGACGCCACATGATAGCGGACAACGGCCCCTTCCGGGTCGATCTCCACGCCGTCCACGATCCTATTTCCGTTCTCCGCGTCCTGAGCAATACTGTCACCGGATGAATCCGGTGTGCAGATCCGGTCTGCTTCGAGAAGCCGGACTGTTGTCTGGTAGGGCGTCCGCTTGTTTTCTTTCATGCCGAACAGTGCGAACACGTCACCGCTCATCAGCATAGAGAGAAAGGCGAGCTGCTGCATTCCGTAGAAATTCTGCTGCCGCTCCGCGTCGCACATCGGGTTATCGGCCCACAGACGGAGCTCCCTGAGAATGTTCTGTTCGGCCTCCTGGCATTCCTCGTCGCTCATTCCAAGAAAGTCACCATCAATCTTTGGCTTCGGCTGGATGCCCCAGCCGATCACGGACGTTGTGAGCGACTGCGGACCGGAACGGGCGAGTCCGCCACCCGTGTACAGGTCACGTGCCCGCTGTCTGAGCTTCGCGGAGTAGAGATCAATGTCATCCTCCGCGTCGCCTGACTGGATCAGCCACCCGGCCAGACTGTTTAAGGTCTGGCTGGCCCCGTGGCTCCCGTAGGACATTCGCGGCGATGCGGATCCTGGTCTCGCACGTCCTCTCTTCAGCTCAATATCGGCGCGCTTCGACGCCTTCTTCTTCTTTTTCTTTGACATGTATCAAAGCTCCTTACAGATCACGGGGAACGACGCGCGCCACCTGAGTCGAACGCGCCTGACCCGACAGGACTTCCACCATATCGCTGTATTTCTGAATCAGCTTTTCCAGCTCTTCAACGTCAAGCGCGGTGAACTCACGTGTTCCAATGCGGTAACTCTGCGCCTGACCGCTGATAAGATCGTGGAGAGCGGTCTTGCACAGATCAAGCATTCCCTGCGCTTCGGTCAGTGAATAAGCATATTTCAGTGACATTCGAGCACCCCTTATATCTGAATCCCCCGGCTGACGATTCGCTTTTCCCTTCGGTGGGTTTCCTCTGTCCGGGTGATCACAACCGGTTCTTCCTCTTCGCCGGAAAGCGTCTGCTCCAGCTTGTCGAAGTTCCAGTTGAAGTAACGATAAGCTGCCCTCGCGTAATTCCGGCAATCAAGCGGTTCATTTCGTTCGTGAATCTTCTCCCATCCGATGACGCTCCGGCCATTCCGCCGATGCATGATCATGCGCTCGGAGATAAGGCCCTTGAAGAACTCCCGGTCATAGCCTGTCCGGAAGTCTTTCGGGAAATGCATGTACCCCGGCCCTGGTGTCTCGATACCGGCTTCATACATGATGCCGCTTTTGCCGTCGTCAACGCCGATGACAAATGCGATACCAGAGTAGCCTTCGGGCCGCTTCATCTGGCGGCAATACTGCTTCCCCTCACCGCCTTCACCTTTAATCGGCCAGATATGGCGTGTCCGCCTACGCGAGCATTGCTTGTAAATGTCGGTCGTAAAGTGACCGCCGGAGTCGATGAAGGCCGCGAGGATCTTCATCTTCATCCCGTTCTTCAGCTTCCACTCGCGGTCGAGAAGGCTGTCCACTTCCTGCCAGACACCCGGTGCATCGGCGCGCCCGGGAATGACGCCTCGGTTGATGCCCCAGCTCTGCCCGTCACGGTCCCAGCCAACCACCTCGTACTCAAGACGGTTGTCCTGTGTGTCAATGCCCATGGTGAGCACCAGAACTCCCGTCGGGACTTCTGCGTCATAATGCTCACGGCGCGTGTAGAGCTTTCCGTCGAGTCCGCTGCTAATCTTCACTTCCCACGTCTCACCGAGCACGGTGTTCGTGAAGACCTTCAGCTTCTCCGGATCCTTTTTTGCCTTGAGGAAGTTCCAGACAATTTCCTTCCAGTCAGACCAGGGAGACATGAAAGCATTAAGGCGGAACGAGCGGATACCGTTCTCGATGGCCTTCGGGTTCTTGCTGACCCATTTTGCGGGCTGCCTTTTTGCCTGGTGCTCAGGGATCACCCGTTTACAAATCGGACACTGCCAGCCGACAGATGTCACCTTGTAATCCGTGTCTCCGTGCTCATTCTTAAACTCCTCTTTCTCAAACTTGATATTGTTAAAGCGGATATAGCTGAACGCGTGGCAGTACGGACATTCTGTATGCCACTCTTCCTGCGTACCGTTCATATAGTCCGCCTCAATCTTGCTCTGTCCTTTGATGGTCGGCGTCGAGGTCTTTACGATCTTGCGGTTCCACTTGTAGGTTTCAGTTCGACGTTCGGCCAGCTTGATCGGATCACCTTCGGTTCCGGCGGATGCCGGAAAGCGGTCTGTCTCGTCCATGAAGATATAGCGGACCGGTTTTGATGAAAGATCCGCCGGACTGTTCGCGCCGATGATGGCAACGCTTCCACCGGGGAAGGTCTTCATAGAAACCGTATTCGCCGCGTCCCGGCTTCTGGCCTTGTAAACCTTACTTCGCAGAGTCGGGCAGGCCGCAATCATGGGCGCAATCCGACGCTTTGAATAGTCCTCGGCGACTTCCTTCGTCGGCTGAATGTAGAGGATCGGTCCGGGATCGTTGTCAATCGCGGCGCCCATCATGTTAAGTTCCATCTCTGATTTTCCGACCTGTGCAGATGCCATGATAATGATCTGCCAGACGCCACGCTGTGTGAAGCTGTCCATGATTTCACGCTGATAGGGTGCCCGGTCTGTACGCCACGCTCCCGGTTCCGCACTGGTCTCCGTTCCCAGGACTCGGTTTGCATCGGCCCACTCTGAAACTGTCTGCTTTTTCGGAGGACGGAACATATTGAACGTATAGTGCGCCAGTTCGCCAACTGCGCGCGCTTCCAGTTCACTCTCCGTCGGAATCCTCGTCTTCTTCTTCCTCATCGTCGCTGTCCGTCCCCTTACCGTCATCATCAAAGACCGCATAAGCGGGGAGCGGCGTGTCCGCGATGTTTTCCAGGACGCCCCGGATCTCGGTATCGAGAATATCCCGGATCGCCTCGATGCTGTCTACCATGTGCAGCGAGGGCGCGACTTTATATGGCAGATGCAGGAAATTCTGCATCACCGTGTTTGCCACATCCCCCCACAGGCGCTTTGCGTCCTGTAGATCAATCAGCTCGCCGCGCATCCGCTCGACTTCAAGCCGGGTCTTCTCGGTCTTCACCAGCTCATGACGTGCTTTCACTTTGTCGAGGTCATCAATCCCGCTCATCTCATGCGAGACGTTGTACTGCACCCATCGCTGGACAAAGAGGCCAAGATCATACTTTCCGTCCTGAGACGGAACAAACAACTTCTGCTCATCCGGAAGGCTCCGGTCAATATCGTAAAGCCGCCGATACGTGTATCCGGCCACCGACGCCAGCTCTTTTTTTGTCATGGTCAAACCAGCCATGCTTTACCCCTTGCTGCAAGCTGCCGCAATTCGGCGCTCGCATTCATGCCGGACTCTGGCCTGCATGTAAGTTGCGATGTCGTCTTGCACATCCGGCTTGCTCCGATTAAGCGGCATCTGCGGAACGGCAATACCCACAACCCGCATCACGGGGAGACGTGATTTTCCGGCACGGGTCCAAACGTTCTTTGAAAACCCTGCTTTCTTTGCTGCGGTGTTTCGGAAAGGCGGCTGTCCGCCATAACTCGACATACGCTCCGGGAGTGTTGAAACCCCGGAGGTCAGAATCTTCGCCTTAATTCTGTATTTCTTGATTTTCCATCCGCGCGCGCCGCCTGTCGCCTTAAATCCTGTCCCGATCCCCAGACGTTTTCCACGGACAGGGATCACGCAGCCAAGGCCCCCACCAAAACCAGAGGAGATCTGAGCGCCCTGCACAGCCGCGCCGATATCACTCTTTTTGGGTAGATACTTCTTCGGAATGTCCTGTTTCAAAATTTTTCGGACGTGTCCCGGAACGCGACGGAAAACACTTGCCATAGCCCTCTCAAACTGATCCTGTGACATCTGTGCCCGGAAATGATCAAGATCCTGCATCATCTCTGTTGCATCAATCTCAAGAGAAATGCCCGGGTTACTTGCCATCGCTTACCACCTGTACTCTCTTCCCGTCGTCCGGTCCCGGAGAGCAAGGCATCCGACAATTTCAAAACCAGTGATGCCCGCGATGTCGTAAAGCACCCGCATCACGTCCATCACCTGCCTCGGCACTGCTTCGGGATCCGGCACGGGCCGTCTGATATTTCTGTCGTCCATCTAACGTCTCCCAGTGCCCTGAAAAATTCCACAACAAAACCGCCTGCTTATAAAGCAGACGGTTCCGTCCAAGAAAAGAGAATAAAGAATTATGGAAAAGGAGGGTGTATCCTTTTTTCCTGATACCATATTAACATGGGTTTCCGGAAAAAAGTTAAGATTTTGTAAGATCTTTTATCACATCTCCACAAAATCAGGATAAAGTTCAGCGAAGCGGGCCAATGCTTCCCGGTGAAGCGCGCACGCATAATGATACACATAGCTCATTTCATGAGAGACCTGCACCATATTTTTTCCCTCGACGTAAATCTTATGCAGAATATCGCGAAGTTTTGGTTCTGGCACATCTGCGATCTGGGAAGACCGAAGTCTTACTTCTTCCTGCATCTGACGGTTCGCGTCATAGAGGGAAAGAAGCTGAGCCCGGAACTCATCGGTGCTGTCAATCAGCCGCGCCACCTGATCGGAAAGCGCGTCATGCGCGGATGTCTGAACCCGGTCGCCATCATAAGCAATTCCACGAAGGGAGAGAATGCTTTCCCGCATGATCAGAATTTCCTGGTTGATCCGGTGAATGGTTTCTTCGTTTGCATGGATCTGGTATTGTGCTTTCCGGATCCCCATGAGATAATCTTTTACCTTTTCCATCTGCTCCTCCGTGTCTGTTAGCGTCCGGTGCTCCCGAAACCGTTGCATCCCCGCTCCGTATCTTCCAGTTCGTCCACCTGCTCAAGTGAGAAGTTTTCGCAAGGCTGAATCACAAGCTGCACAATTTTATCCCCGCGCTGAAAGACGTAATCTGTAGCTCCCAGATTGTACAGCTTCGCCACAATGGATCCGGTGTACCCACTGTCGATCACGCCTCCAAGCGATACGATACTCTGCCTGACATTTAATCCTGACCGTGACTCCAGCTTTCCGAAAAAGCCATTCGGAATTGCCATATGCACACCCGTATCAATACAAGCGCTCCCGTGTGCCGGCAGCAGTACGCGCGTTGGTGTGCGCAGATCATACCCCGCATCTGCGCCGTGTGCCTTTTCAGGACTATAGGACCCTTCGTCAATTTTGATCTTCATGCTTCTCCCCCGCCTTTCGAGTTTTTATCGAGTTTTTCACAGTTTGCTCTCTACTCTCTCATAAAACCGTTCCCGGTCCTTGCGGTCGCAGTCATCGCCCCACAGGTTCATTGCTTCCTGGTCTTCCCTGTCCCGTAGAATGGTCTTAATGCTGTTGGTGGACAGCTCGCCTAAGTGAGCTGTCACGATTTCCTGTACCAGAGACGGCATGTAACTTCTCCGCCCGTGACAGTACCGGAGTGCGCAGATGCAAAGCGTTCCTAAATCCTCCCGATCAATGTCAATTCCATCTCAATCCTCCTCTGCTCTGTAGCAGTATCCGTCAGGCTGTACCTGATCGAGTACCATGTCAATCTCACCCGTCCGCTCCTGCCGCCATGCGCAGTACAGGCGATTTTCCACGTCCCGCAGCGTGATCCTGCCTTCAAACTCGAATCCCCATCGATGCGCCTCTCTTCTGAGTGCATGAACCAGATCTGTCACTGTCTGGGGTGGGCGCTCGTTCCTGGCTGCATGTGCGATCGCGTTCTCTGCTGTTCTGTCCTGATAGCCTTCTGGATTCATCTTTCCTCCTTCAGTTGAACGGAAGCTCCTCATCGATGCTGTCCGGCATCTGCATGAAGCCGTCCGCGTCCGGCTGCTGCTTGGGCATCTCCTGCTCGCGCGCTGTCTGTGCGTCAAGGCTCGCCGCCTTGCTCTCTGCAAATTCTTGTGACTCCACCACGACATCGGTCGTGTACACCGTGATATTGTCCTTGTTGACATAATGTCCCGTTTGGATCCGTCCTTGCACCGCGATCTTGGTGCCCTTGTGCAGATACTTGTCGGCAAACTCCCCGCACCGCCCGAAGGCGATGCAGGAAATGAAATCGGCGGTCGGATCTCCGTCCCGCTTGTAGCGACGGTCAACGGCCAGTGTATAGCGTGCGACGCAGGTGGAGTTCTCGCCCGGTGTGTACCGGATGACGGGATCACGCGTCAGTCTTCCCATTAGTGTAACATTATTCATTACTTCTCTCCTTCTCAAACAGGCTCTTGTATACATCCCTCTCGCCCTCGAGTCGGGCGATCCTCTCCGCGCTGCCGTCCTGATCTGCCTTGCTGACGCAGTCGCGGATGGTATACAGGATGTCGAGCATCGTCGCCGTGGTGTCGTCCGGCTCATCCGTCTGCTCCTGCTCCTTGACCGGCTCCGTCTCCACGCTCTTGCAAAGATCCGTCAGTCCCAGTGCGTCAGCCGCCGCTCGCCTCAACGCGTCGTACTCCGCATCCGACAGTGTGCGGACGATCCCGGTCACCGCGCTGTACCGCGCAAACGCCAGCCGCCCGGCGCTGATGTACTTGATGCTCCGGCTCCGGACCGTCGTGCTAGGCTCTGGCTGCGCACCGTCATATAAGATATACGTTGTGAAGTAAGTCGTGTGGCATCGGAGGACCACCTCCTCGTACTCTCCGTTCCCATCCGCGCGTGCCACTGTGATCACGTCTCCGTCGTGCACATTAATCATCTTCTCCTCCTTCTCCACGCGCCCGATCGCCAGCGAGGCCGTCGGGTCGTAGTAGCCCTCCGCGTTCCGCATGCCGCGGCTCATCTTTCTCTCCTCCTGTGCTGTTCGGCACAGGGACAGGTCGCGAAGTGTGACTGGTATCCGATCTGCTCTCCGGATATCGGATCCGCGTCGCCCCTGGCGATCTTTCCGTCCGGAGTGACCAATGTCAGCTTGCCGGAGGCAAAATTGAGGCGGTATCGGATCGGCGATGCGTCGCACGGCATCATCTTGCCGCTAGCCATCTTGATCCAGATGATGTCTGCGCCGCATGAGCGGCATTTGCTTATCTTTCCATCGATCATATTTATAGCCTCCCCAGCGGGCAATCTTCGTCCTCGTCAAACAAGCTCATTTGCTCGTACTCCCTTGGGAGATACTCATCTGCCCATTCCCTTGCTTCTTTCTCGCATCCGAAAAGTGGGGAAATACGCTCAGTATCGAAATACTCCCAAATTTCCTTCGACGTCATGTCGAGCGCATACTTATGCCCATCTCTTTCAGCGGATCGAAGCGATTGACAGCTGAAGGCACCCATGCTGAAGAACTCAAGGTCTGCTTCGCAGTCTCCTTCTCGTTTTCCCTCAGTCGAAAGTTGTGGGACGAGAAATTCCAGCATAGATTTGAACGTCTTGAATTTCTTTTTCTTGTATCCACCTTCCGGTTTCCTGAGTATGCACCACATATCCGCATGCTCGATAACGCCGTCGTCCCCAAGGTAGTAGATATAGCCTCCGCAGTGGTACTCCGGTAAGCATGGGAACCTTCTTTTCCACTTAATCCGATCTTTCATCTATCACAGCCTCCCCAGCGGGCAATCTCCGCAGTGCTCCTCGCTCCGCCCATCATATACGGCTCCAGGTCGCACCACGCTTCGACGGTCATTTTGTCGCTGTCTGTTTCATTCATCCCATAGATCAGCCACCAGCCTTCATCCTCGCAGTATGCCCCGCATCCGAGCGCATGTATGTACCTCGGACCGCTGAAGGTAATCACCACGATTTCGTCCTCCGGCGGCAGCTTCTCTTCCGGCGTGTACCATGTCGCGATGTCCTGTCTCACTGCCATGTCTCTTGTCTGCTTATTCGTCATTCCTTATCCCTCACTTTCTGCCTTGTAGCGCATCAATCGCCGTCTGCCTGCTGATTGTATCGCTCATTCTTCTGTCCTTTCTTCCCTGTATGGCTCTGGTAGTGGCATCCAAGCAACCGCCTCTGTGCCAATTTCATACCCACTATCAAGATAACTGCCATCGTCAGAATAGAATTCATCTTGTTGGACTTCTTCGTGCCCTCTAATACGGATAGCTACAAGTATGCGCTGTCCGTTATCTGGAAGTTTGCAATCAAGAATACAATCCCATTCTGGATGCTCTTCTTTTTCTTCTTCCGTCAACGGTCTAGCTTTGAACGGAATCCACCGCTGTTCTTGCTGTGCGGATGGCAAGTTTTCCAATTCACTGACCGACACCATCATGACCTCGCGCCCAAACAGATTTAACGGCACGGCGCGAGCAATCGCCGCCTGCCTGCTGATTAAATCATCCTTCATACTTCTTGTCCCTCCTGAACGGTCTGTACCCTTCGCCGTCACGGAATATATAATTCATTGCATCGTTCCACCCGTCACGGTACTGTGCGCAGGTTGCAGGGCATCTGTTCCTTGCTTCTGATTGATACCAAATACAATCTGTGTGGTCATAATGATATTCATATTTCCCTAAGTCTGGCTGTGCGGGTGGCAAGTCTCGGATAGTGTTGATACACCAATTAAGAGCATATGCCTTGTACGGCACTCCGGGATTTTCTTTCCAGTCCACCATCTGTAATCGGTCAGCATATTCTTCAATCGCATCAATCGCCGCCTGTCTGCTGATTAAATCATCCATCGGTTCTCCTTTCTGCCTTATCCGCTTTCATTTCAAACATATGTGTTTCTGCTCTCTTGAATCCACACTTCTCATAAACGTGAATTGC